>ULQB01074930.1_pt1 | contig 10263 bp, 8 predicted proteins | sample 1954041 | NCBI WGS metagenome assembly ULQB01 (sample SAMEA4835644, study PRJEB28245) | human gut metagenome | biome: gut microbiome; material: fecal sample | place: Denmark | collected 2008 | reverse complement strand
AGCACTGTACGGCTGCCGGTACTGCAGAATATTACATCCTCGTCCAAGGAATATCCCTCAGCAGCCAGAGCATCACAATAGTAAATACAGGTTTCCCACGCATTCAGCTTCTTGCTGCGATTCTCGCTCGCCTTGAGGTCATTCAGCAGGGAGGCACCGTCGGCTGTCTGCACCATAAAATCAATATTACGGCCCTTTGGACGCTTCTTATAACCCTTGGTCCAATCATCAAAAGTATAAATTTCTGCATTCAAAGCCATCTTTGCCAGCAGATAGTTGACCACCGGCTTCGTGATGCGACCGGAAAATCTGCCATCCTTACCGCTATGCTGAGCGGAGAGATAAGGCAAAACCTGCTGTAACTCACTGAAAATAAACTGAAAGACCTCACTTCTCTCACTTTGGGAAGAAAGATAGACATCAGTAAAGGAAGCTGTGGAATCTGACTTTGCAGAGGCATAAATGGCAGATTCTTCCGAAGACAAAACCACCGGAATACGCCCAAACAGATCCATCGCCTCATAATAAAGTAAGGCTCTGATGGCTCGCACCTCTGCCTTCAACCGGTCCTTCTGGTCGGCAGTAATCAGTGAGGCCTTGGCATCAATGAAATCAAGGGAATGATTGGCAAGAGAAATACCCTGATAGATATTATCCCAAATATGATAAAGCGGGTCGGCATCAGAAGTTTCCAGGCTGTCCTTGTCCATATAATCATATAGGGGCGCTACGGCATTGGAATAAATTTCGGACACAGAACCATTGATAGCATCCTCGCTGAGCAGATTCTTCTGCTGCTCATTCTGACACGAAGAGAATGCTAGCATAGTCCCCAAAAAGAAGACCCAAATATATAGACGATAAATATTCTTAACCATATCTTCGTTTTATTTAGGTTCAATACAATTACAGCTGCAAATATAATAAAAAAGAATGATATAAAGACTGAAACCTTGAAAAAACTTACGAAAATTTTGCGCTTTCGGTTATTATTGCTAACTTTGCATCCAGTTAGCAGAGCGCTGACGAAGGGGTAGCTTTACACGAATGCCCCTTATACAAAGGTTTTAATTTAAATAAATGAAAAGATTCAACGGGATCGCACTCAGTGTAGCATTTTGCTCTTTGGCAAGCCAAGCTGCACTGGCACAGACAAAAATCGACACCTTGAAGGTGCAACATTTGAATGAAGTAATCGTAAAAGGCGTACGTGCCACAAAAGAAGCTCCATACGCCATTGCCAACATCAAGAAATCAGAACTCCAACAATTTTCCTCTACAGGTAAGGAATTGCCTTTCCTCCTTTCTCGCACACCAGGTATCCTGGCTTGGGGCGAAAATGGTATCGGTACGGGTACTACCTATATGCGTATCCGTGGTGCTGCAGGAAGCCGCATCAACGTGACACTCGATGGCGTGGCTCTCAATTCTCCTGAAGACCAGACCGTTTTCTGGGCTAACATGAACAGTTATGCTTCGCTCCTGGGCAGTGTTCAGGTGCAGCGTGGCGTAGGTTCTTCTACCAACGGCGATGGTGCTTTCGGCGGCAGCATCTCTATGGCTACAGCTGCTCCTTCGCTCACTCCTATGGCAGAAGTAACTGGTTCTTACGGCACTTACAACACTTACAATACGGGCGTCAGTTTCTCTACCGGACTGATGGGCAACCACCTGGTTTTTGACGGTGCTTATCACGAGACTGCCACAGATGGCTATATCGACGGAACTGACGGCAGATCCGGCTCTTACTATGGTGGACTGACCTGGTTAGGAGATAACTTCAAGATCAGCTATAAGAACATCGGCAACTTCGAGAAGACCGGACAGGCATGGAATGGCGTGCTAGGAGGCGACTACAATACCAACTTCACATTGATGGATGATGGAATACGCACATACAAGGATATGTACGAGGCTGGACTGGGGAAATTCAATGTCCTGACTGGCGATTTGGTGCGCAATGGAAAGGGCGATTATACCATCAAGCCATATACCCTCAGAAACGGCAACAAATGGGAGAAAACTACGGATAATTTCTATCAGAACCACAACATCCTTTCCGCAGCCTGGACTCCTAACAGCCACTGGAGCCACAACATCACCTTGCACTATACCTATGGCTACGGCTACTACAAGGAGTTCAAGAACAACGCCAAGTTTGAGAAATTTGGACTCATCTATAAGGATACAGAGGGCAACAAGATTAAGAAATCTGACTTCATCCGCAAGAAGGGATTGACCCAGAACACCTACGGCATGGTATATAACACCAACTACAAGGATGAACACTGGGACGTAATCGGCGGCTTGAACCTCCAGCAGTTCCGTGGCAACCACTGGGGTTACCTTACCTATATCGCCAATCAGGACGCAGAGAAGCAGTTCCTCGGCAGCAACGGCAAGTATAAGTACTATGATTCTGATGCCCACAAATACGACTACAGCGCCTTCATCAAGGCAAGCTATCGCTTTGCAGACTACTGGAATGCATTCGCAGACCTGCAATACCGCCGTGTGGAATACAAGACCGACGGTATCAACGATAAATTTATCGCCCAAGCAGATGGCAGCTACAAGAATCAGGAGCTGAACATCGACGAGAAGTACAATTTCTTCAATCCTAAGGCAGGTATCAGCTTCAACAAGGACGGTCACAAGGCTTACGCTTCCGTAGCTTACAGCAACCGTGAGCCGGAGCGCAACAACTATACCGACAACCTCAACTATCCTTTCCCTAAACAGGAGAAGTTGCTCGATGTAGAATTCGGCTATCAGTATGAGGGAAGCAACTGGCATGCAGGTGCCAACTTCTACTACATGGATTACGACAACCAGCTTGCTCAAACCGGACAGTTGAGCGAAATCGGTGAGCCATTGACTACCAATATCAAGGATTCTTATCGCATGGGCGTTGAGTTGACTGCCGGTTGGGCACCATTGTCATGGTTGTCCTTGGAGGGAAATGCTGCTTTGAGCAAGAACAAAATTAAGGATTTTGATGAGTATGTAGATAATTGGGATGGTGATGCTCTGAAGATTCACTACGACAATTCAACCTTGTCATATTCTCCATCAGCTATTCTGAATGGTTTCATCGACCTGCACTATGCCGGATTCTCAGCAACCTGGCACACCAACTTCGTAAGCAGTCAGTATCTCGACAATTCTGAGAGCAAAGACCGTTCATTGCCTTGCTATTCACAGAGCGACCTGAGCCTCAACTATCAGACAAATGTAGCTAAGAAGCTGGGAATCAAGCAGATGTTTTTCGGTTTTGATATCAACAATATCTTCAACCGTCATTACGCAGCGAGCGGTTCCGTATGGTACAATGCGGTAAGTCAGAGTGCCGGTTACACTCAGGATCACCGCCTCAGTGCCATCAGCTATATTCCTATGGCAGGCACCACTGTAATGGGACATGTAACATTGAAGTTCTAATTATCACGGTTTCTAGAAAGTAGATTCAAAAACTAAAACATTATGATGGATTATATTGCATCACATGGTTTAGACATCTTTACCACGGTACTCGGCTTGATTTACATCTTGCTGGAGTACCGTGCCAGCATCTGGCTTTGGGCAGTGGGCATCATCATGCCAGCCCTGGATGTTTGGCTTTACTGGAGTCATGGTCTTTATGGCGATGCGGGTATGGCGGTGTATTATACGGTGGCAGCCGTCTATGGCTATGCTGTTTGGAAATTCGGCAAGAAACACAATCAGACGGAAAAAGAAGAGCTTCCGATCACTTATATGAAAAAATCACTCTATCTCCCTACCGTTTTTTTCTTCCTGGCAGCATGGGGAATAACCTATTATATCCTGATTACCTTTACCAACTCCACGGTACCATTGCAGGATAGCTTCACCAATGCCCTGAGCTTTGTGGGCTTATGGGCTTTGGCACGCAAATACATCGAGCAATGGTTCTTCTGGATTCTTGTAGATGCTGTCTGCTGCTATCTCTATATAGTAAAAGGTATCCCATTCAAGGCAGGACTCTATGGTCTCTACGTCATCATTGCCGTAGCCGGATATTTCAAATGGAAGAAGATGATGAAAGCAACTTCAAAAGAAGACTAATCATAAAGATCAAGTTCAAAGTAAATAAACAGAAAAAGGAAGCCTGAGCATATACAAAAATGCTCGACTTCCTTTTATTTCATTTATATAAACAGAACCACTATACCAAGGTTCCGTGCATTTCTAACCTCTCTTTATCTTCAATCCGTTCTCTATACTGCTGATTTCATCACAGAATGCAGCATCAACCTTCAATCGTTCCTCAACCTTGGAACAACTGTGGATAACTGTGCTATGATCGCGATTACCAACGAGTTTGCCGATGCGTGAAGCAGGCATCTTGGTAAATTTCTGCGCCAAATACATAGTTACCTGTCGTGCCACCACATAATCACGCTTACGGCTCTTACTGTTCACAGCCGTAACAGTTACATTATAATGGTTACATACGGTCTCGACGATGTCATCAATTGTGAGTGGTTTATCATCTACCTTCACAGCACGCATGATAACACGCTCAGCTAATCGGATATCAATATGACTGTTGTACACGATGCTATAAGCCAACAGACCATTGATAGCACCCTGTAAATCACGCACACTGCCATTGCAGGTCTGAGCAATAAAGGCCACAACATCATTAGGAATCTTCAAACCATCGCGACGAACCTTGTTGCTGACAATATCTTCACACAGCTCCACATTTGGCTTCTCAAGCTCGCATACCAAGCCACAGGAGAAACGGGTAATCAAGCGGTCTGGCATATCCTTCAACTCCACCGGTGGACGGTCGCTCGCCAAGATAATGCGCTTTCCGTTGCGGAAGAGATGATTGAAAATATGGAAGAAAGTGTTCAATGTCTTAGCCTTTCCTGCCCAATCCTGAATATCATCCACTATCAGAATATCAATAGACTGATAGAAATTGATGAAATCATTGCTGGAATTATGCAGGATAGCATCCGTATACTGAGTCTGGAAAAGACGGGCACTGACATAAAGCACACGCTTCTGAGGATAAATCTGCTTTGCCTTCAAACCGATAGCATTCACCAAATGCGTCTTACCACTACCCGATGGACCATAAATGAACATAGGGTTGAACTGAGTGGTATTAGGATGCTCGGCAATAGACAATCCCACAGAACGAGGCAACTTATTGCTTTCACCCTCTACATAATTATTGAATGTAAGCTTAGGATCGAGCTGGGTATCAATGTCATCCTGCTGCTGGAGAGCCTCAGGTACGACACCTTGGGTTTGAGCCTGCTTCGCTTTTCTGTTGCGCTCGGCAACCTCTTCGTCTGCAGGATCAGCCTCTAAATCTTGTGCCAGCTTATGTTCCTTATCGGTAACAACACGATAAGTGAGTCGGATTCCGTCGCCAAAATTGCGATGTAGCACCTTACTCAACAAGCCAACATAGTTCTGTTCCAAGTATTCGTAAACAAACGGACTTGGAACTTGCACCAACAAAGTCTTTGTCGATGGCTTGTACGACTCAAAGACTATTGGCTTAAACCATGTATTATATTGCTGCTCTGACACATTATCCTTTATGAGCAAAAGACTATTATCCCAAAGCGCTTTCGGACTTGCTAACATTGACTATTTTATATTAATTATTTTTTAGATATTGATTGTGTTCACACCACTAAAGATGTGAAATCAGTTGCAAAATTAAGAAAAAAAAAGGAGAACAGCAAATCTCCTCATTTAATTAATTTTAATACATTAAATGTAACCAGTTGATGCTCTGCATTTTACAGAGTTATCCACAATCGTTAATATTCTTGCAGTGAAACATTTATGTAACACCCCCGAAATAGCTAACAAACAAACAGTTTGGCAGTTATATCGGGGCGTGAAACATCTATTTTGTTATTTAGATAATATTTATATAAGTAAAAACAAGTTTACTTATCTTTTTTTCCAAATATTGAGAAATGCACATAGCGCTTAGGATGCGCCTTCAGATCTATCATCAATGAATCTGCATGCCCCATGGTTGAGTTCAAATTCTCATAGAGTTGGGTATCATTCATCAACAAACCGAGAGTTCCCTTATTGCTATTCAGCTTCTCAGTAAACTGCTGTGCATTTTCCAAGGTAGCATTCACCTTGTTCAATGTCCCCTGTACATCCAAAGCAGCCAAATTGGCTGTCAATTTATGGGTATTATCGAGCACGCCATTCGCCTTACCAATCATACCTGGTATCTGCTTATTCAAACCAGCCATCAAGGTATTCAACTCTCGAGTAGAAACTGTCAAGTTGCTGGTAATGGTCTCAGCGTTATGAAGTGTAGCTGCCAAAGCAGGGTCTGCCAGGAGAGCATTCACACTGGTCAAGATTGAATCGAGCTTAGGCAACATCTTTTCCATAACAGGAATAAGCTGCTCAGCCTTTCCCATGATACCTGCATTGATAGAGCCTGGAATGGTTCCACCTGGTTCAATACGCTCACGTGGATTATTAGCCAGGAGCAGGTTCACCTGAAGGTTGCCCATCATATCTTTAGAAATCTCAGCCTGGCTGCCTGCAGGAATTCTCAAATCCTTGACAATATCGGCCGTAACTCTGATAGGACCATTTTCTTTGTAATCATAATTAATGACATCCACAGTACCTACCTTGTAACCATCCGCATAGATAGGCGTAGAAGCGCCCAATCCCTGGATGTCTTCAAATGTCATATAATAGGTATTGTTGGTAGAAAACAGATTGATGCCTTTCAGAAAATTAATTCCGAAATACATAATCAAAATACCTAAAACAGCAACCAGCGCTATCTTTATTTCCTTTGTCAGTTTCATTTTTATCTATTTTTATTCTGCTTAAATTCACGTATCGCCTGATTTACATCATACTTCTGTCCATTTTTAAAAGCAATGATGAAAGCCTCAGGGAATTTTTCCTGCAAACTCTTACGCAAACGATATATCTCGTTATAATTGGTAGAAGCCCCCATGGTATACTTCACCCAATTACCCTCCCGGAAAAACTCATAATCAGTCTCTCCCTTGAAGTGAGCATCTCCCTTGCGAAGGATTCGATCACCCACAAAAATCTGAAGCTTGAAAACAGGAGCATCCTTTGGTTCAGACTTTTTCTGAACTTCACTTCTCTTCTGAGGTTCGCTTCTCTTCTGAACTTCTGTTCTCTTCTGAACTTCACTTCTCTTCTGAGGTTCATCCTGAGGTTGAGTTTTTTCCTCCTTCAATTCCTCTACATCACCCGTCTGCAAAGGGCGAAAAGGAACCGTGACCCGCTTATCATATTTATTCCGATATTGGGCAAAACCGTCATAAATGGATTTTGCAATATCATTGACACGAGCGGAATTATTGAGTAAATTTTCCTCATCTGGCGTTGTGATGAATCCCAACTCAATCAAGCAACTTGGCATAGATGTTTCACGCAACACCAGGAAACCTGCCTGATGAACTCCCTTGTCTGGACGATTGGCATTATCGCAAACCTTACGTTGTATCATTCTTGCCAATTCTACGCTGCGCTCCATGTTCTTGCCCTGTATGAATTCGAAGATGATATAACTCTCCGAAGATTTCGGGTCAAATCCCTGATAAGCCTGCTGATAGTCTTTCTCCATCGAGATAACCGAGTTTTCTCGCATAGCAACATCAAGATTATCCTTGGCACGGTGCATACCGAGCGTATAGGTCTCAAATCCACGAGCTATCTTACCTGCAGGCAATGCATTGGTATGCACTGAGATAAAAAGGTCAGCATTGGCACGATTGGCAATATTGGCACGTTCTTTCAAAGAAACAAACTTATCCGTCTTACGCGTATAAATCACTCTCACTTCTGGCATATATCTCTCTACATATTTGCCGAATTGTAACGCCACAGACAGATTGATGTTCTTTTCCATGGAAATAGCACCACGTGCACCCGCATCATGACCACCATGTCCAGCATCTATCACAAGTGTAAAGTTTCTATTGGCAGCAAACGAAGTCAATGCCAACATCCACAATACCACCCATATCAGTGTTATTTTTTTATACATACTTTCTGATGACTTTGCAAAATTACTACTTTATTGTCAGAAAACCTAAACAAACTATAAAGTTTTATCATTTGTTAATACAACTTCAACTCCTGCACCATCGCAATCAGCGCCAAAAGGAGGATTCTCTTTAGTAATAGCCAGTTGTATCTGACGAATAGCAGAATATTCAGAAAAGACTCGTTTACCGATTCTTCCCACTACATGTTCCAGCAGCTTACTTGGGATAGCCATTTCCTCTTTGATGATTTCATACAATTCTGCATAATTGATGGTAGCAGACAGCTCATCCGTTTTCATGGCACTAGTAAAATCGTAATCTACAACCAGATTCACAACATAGTCATTACCGACAATTCTCTCCTGCTGCAACACACCATGATAAGCATGAAAACGTACATTCTTCAAATAAATTCTACTACTATAAAGCATAGTTTAATTCATAAATAGTTTAGTCTTCTGATTCAACAAATCTCGGTATCAAACCTCTTCCTCCATGTCATCGTCACCCTTATCAAAGGCACTTCCATCATTGAGGTATCTCTTGAGAGCTTTCTCCACCCCTTTCTTCCAGGTATTGATGCTATCAGAGGTAAGCTGAAGCTGATTAACAAGCTTGATAACATGCTCAATAGGCATACGATAACGCAACACTCCAGAAATCAACTTGGCATAATTCCAGTACTCAGGATTGAACTTCTCGCTAAGACCTTCAATAATCATCTTATAACCACGCTTGTTGACAAACTGGAAGTCATAACGCTTCACACCATCCTCAAGAACAGTCTTTACGATTTTACCCTTAGTAACCGACTTAGGCAACATGATTCCTTCATCCTCATCCTGCAAACCGGTAAAAATCTCATAAGGATGTCCATGGAGCAATCCAACAAGAGCCACCCACTTTTCCTTATTATTCTGATATCTTACGACATCACATTCCAATTCTCTTGGACGGACCTCAACAACCTCTTCGGGTGCATACGGAATTTGGGTTTCCTCGGAAACTACTTTCAGCAGCTGCTCATGCATCTTGCTCCAATCTGCCGGACGCACTTCATATTTTTTATGAAGAGCTGCTAAATTGTTTTTCAACTCATCTAACAAGACCTTAGTAGCCTCTTCAAAAGTCATATTTTCTTTATTCATTCTATCAAACGTTTAATATTATGGTGCAAAATTAAGATTTTATTTCTAAAATATGAAACGTTTTACCATATATTTCACTAAAAATATAAAAGATATGAGCCATTTAGGAAAACTTTCACTAACTTTGCATCAAAAAAGGGCTCTAAAACAATACCGAGCTACTTTATATAACAAGGTATAATAACATAAACAGGAAAGTTATGACATCAATCAAGAACAGAACAAGCATCAGAAAATATTCAACGAAGGAAGTTTCTGACAAACTTCTAAATCAATTGCTTGAAGACGCAATGCGTACCCCAACCATGGGTAATCTTCAGCTTTACAGCGTTGTCGTTACCCGTAGTGAGGAAGGCAAGAAGGCTTTGGCGCCAGCCCATTTCAACCAGCCGATGGTAACAGGTGCCCCTGTTGTACTCACCATCTGTGCCGATTATCGCCGCACCACCCTATGGGCAGAGAACCGCAAGGGAACTCCTGGCTACGACAACATTCTCTCCTTCATGAATGCTGCTACAGATGCACTCCTCTTCACTCAGACATTTACCAATCTGGCAGAAGAAGCAGGACTTGGTACCTGTTTTTTGGGAACAACAGTCTATATGCCAAAAATGATTATCGACACCTTGAAACTTCCTAAGCTCGTGATGCCGGTAGCTACATTAACCATCGGTTGGCCAGATGAACAACCAGTCCAAACTGACCGTCTGCCATTGCGCAGCATCGTTCACAATGAAACCTTTGAAGATTATACTCCAGAAAAGATAGATGATTTCTATGCAGAAAAGGAATCTCTGGAAGAGAACAAGGAGTTCGTTCGCATCAACAACGTAGAGACCCTAGCCCAGGTTTTCACAGACATCCGATACACCAAGAAGGATTGCGAGGCGATGAGCCAAGGTTTCCTCGAAGCCCTCAAACAACAAGGATTTATTTAAAGAGGGTGTGTCATAAGTCCAGATAATGGCAGCAAGGTCGGGCTGAAAGCCCAAAAGCTCCTAGCCCAGGGCATCGCCCTGGGAGGTCACTGAAAAAGGTACCCGTTTAAAGTT
>ULQB01071181.1_pt1 | contig 10416 bp, 10 predicted proteins | sample 1954041 | NCBI WGS metagenome assembly ULQB01 (sample SAMEA4835644, study PRJEB28245) | human gut metagenome | biome: gut microbiome; material: fecal sample | place: Denmark | collected 2008 | reverse complement strand
TGCCTGCCCCGCCGGAACAGAGGGTCCACGCCGACCCTCGTCGCTCCCAACGGTCCGCACCGACCCGATGCCGGGCCCGCCGGAAGAGAGGCTCCACGCCGGAACAGGGGCTCCGTCCGGGGGATGCGACCGGCCCCGTTCGGAAACGACAGCGGCTCCATGCCGGCCTCGCCGGAACAGAGAGTCCACGCCGGCCCTCGCCGCGCCCAACGGTCCGCACCGGCCCGCACCGGCCCGACACCCGCCCTGCTGCCCGACGACCCGGCACCTCCGGTCCGCGGCACAACGCCCGACGCCCGACATTCCAACACCCTGCCTGCTCCAACTACACACCGGCCCGAGCCCTCGGTCCGCCACCCGACAGCCGCCCCCCCGGAGATGCCGCACATCCGCTTCCGCGGCCGGCGCCCGACACTCCACCGCAGCCCGTTCCCGGAAAACTCGCTGCGCCCCACCATCGGGAGGCCATCCGCGCAGGCCGCACCGGCACCCATCCTTCCACCTGCCCCGCACCGGCCCGAACATATCCCCCTCCTCCCGGGATGCGCCGCGGCCCGATTTTCGCAAGATATTCGCCGAATGTGCTTCCATCTGACAAATAATTCGTATCTTCGCTTGCGGATAAACCCGCAGGCCATGAAAAAATTCCTACTCCTCTGTCTGCTGCTTCCGCTGGCATGGTGCAACGCGGCGCACGCGCAGCGCATCCTCATCGGTAAGCGCGCCCCCGAGCTCCGAATCGCCACATGGCTCGCCGACAGCAAGCCTGCGTCGGCTCCGCTCACCTATATCGAATTCTACCACTCGTCGAACCCCTCGGGGCTCGCCTCGCTCGACCGGCTGCGCGAGCTTGTCCGCCATGCCGACAGGCGGCTGCGGGTCATCATCGTCACCCGCGAAGCGCCCGAAGCGGTCGCGGAGCGGCTGGCACCCTACGTCTCGGAGTTCACCGGCGTGGGTTTCGACCCCTCGGGGCAGAACTACTCGGCCTTCGAGGTCGACTATGTCCCCTTCGGGGTGCTCACCAACGCGCGCAACCGCGTGCTGTGGCTGAGCAACACGCTGCAGCTGACGCCGGAAGACATCGACCGGAACCTCTGACGGAACGCAATCTCACATACCTATTAATAAAACACAACCGCATGTCATTCACCAAAATAAACCACTACGAGAAGGAGTACTGCGACGCTCATCACGACAGCGCGCTCAACGTAGCCGAAGGTGTTGAAGACCAGCCCATCATAAATCCCTACTTCACACGGCGCAAGAAGCGCGTGCTGACCACCGACGAATACGTCGAGGGCATCCTGCGCGGCGACATCACGATTCTCTCGCGGGCCATCACGCTCGTCGAGTCGAGCAACCCGAAACACTACGCCCAGGCGCAGGAAATCATCGAACGCTGCCTGCCCCACGCCGGCAAGTCGGTGCGCATCGGCATCACGGGCGTCCCGGGCGCCGGCAAGTCGACCTTCATCGAGGCCATCGGCAACATGGTCACCTCGCTGCGCCACAAGCTGGCGGTGCTGGCCATCGACCCCTCGTCGGAGCGGAGCGGCGGCTCGATTCTGGGCGACAAGACCCGCATGGAGAGCATCTGCCACAACCCCGACGTCTTCATCCGCCCCTCGCCCTCGGCCGGTTCGCTGGGCGGCGTGGCACGCAAGACGCGCGAGACCATCGTACTGTGCGAGGCGGCGGGCTTCGACGTGATTTTCATCGAGACGGTGGGCGTCGGGCAGTCCGAAACGGCCGTCCACTCGATGGTCGACATGTTCATGCTGCTGCAGATTTCAGGCGCCGGCGACGAGCTGCAGGGCATCAAGCGCGGCATCATGGAGATGGCCGACATGATGGTCATCACCAAGGCCGACGGCGAGAACGTCCACAAGGCCGAGCTGGCCAAGACCCAGTTCCAGAGCGCGCTGCGCCTCTTCCCCGTACCCGAGTCGCAGTGGCGGCCCCAGGTCTACACCTGCTCGTCGGTCGACGGCACGGGGCTCGAGGAGGTGTGGAAGGGGGTCGAGGAGTTCCTCGACCACACCGAGCGCAACGGCTACTTCCAGCACAACCGCAACCGGCAGAACAAGTACTGGATGTACGAATCCATCAACGAGGCGCTGCGCAACTCCTTCTACCAGGACCCGGCCATCGAGAGCCGCATCGGCGACTACGAGCAGCGGGTGCTCGACGCGCGCATCTCGTCGTTCGTGGCGGCCAAGGAGCTGCTGGACCTCTACTTTGCCGACAAGGCGGCCGAGGGCGGGAAATAGGCGGCACGCCTCCCGGCGGGGCGGTGTCAGCGAAACGAAAAGAGCGGGAAGGCGACGGCCTTCCCGCTCTTTTCTCTGTCAGCGGATGGGAGCTGCGGCCTCCCCTACGGCTTCTGGGAGCCGGAGGCGCGGAGCGTCGGGAGCTTCAGCCCGAAGTAGACGGCCACGATGCGGGCCGCGATGACCGCCACGGCGGTGATGACCTGCAGCGCGGCGCCGCCGATGCCGAGGTGGCCGCAGAGCCAGAAGACCACGCCGCCGAAGACGCAGGCCAGCGCATAGATTTCCTTGCGGAAAATCAGCGGCACCTCGTTAATCAGGATGTCGCGCAGCACGCCGCCCGCGGCGCCGGTGATGGTGCCCATGATGACGGCCACCCAGAGCGGGAAGCCGGCCGCGAGGGTCTTCTCGATGCCGACGACCGTGAAGAGCCCCAGGCCGATGGCGTCGAAGACGAAGAAGGTGTTGTTGAGCCGGATGAGGTAGCGCCCCAGCGCGATGACGATGCCCAGGGCGATGGCCGTGACGACCAGATAGACGCTGTCAAGCATCCAGAAGGGGGTTGTCGAGAGCATCACGTCGCGCAGCGTTCCGCCGCCGATGGCCGTGGTGAAGCCCACGACGTAGGCGCCGAACCAGTCGAACTTCTTGGCCGAAGCGAGCCGGATGCCGCTGATGGCGAAGGCCAGCGTGCCGAGCATCTCGATGACGAAAGAGACGGTCATGGTGTGTGCAGATTTAGAGGCGGACGGAGAGGCCCCGCCCGTTCCGGCCGCAAAGATAGCGAAGGTGAGGGCAAAAGCCATGCCCGCCGCGCGATTTTTGCCGGGGAGCGTCCCGAGGGGTCCGCGCCATGGGCTACGGCCGTGCGCTCCCTGACGGGCTGCCGCAGAAGGGGTTGGGGCCGGCGGTTGCCTCCGGGCACGCACTCTGGCCGGACCGCAGACGGGCACACCCCCACAGGTCCCAGACTGACTACGATTACTCTTCCACCCTCGGACCGCAGCGCCACCGGGTAAACCCCTCCGGGCCGCCTTCGCCGGGCTGCCTTTGCCGAGCCGCCTTCGCGGGGCCGCGGGCGAAGAGATAATGCCGGGCCGACGTCCCGGACTGCATTTCCCCGCCGGGTCGCCCCTTCGAGCTACCCTGCCGGGCCACAGACGGACACGTAATTACTCCCCCGCCTGCCGAACCGCAGCGCCACCGGGTAAGCCCCGACGGTCTGCCACGGAAGGGGTTGGGGCCGGCGGTTGCCTCCGGGCATGCACTCCGGCCGGGCCGCGGGCGGACGATTTTTTGCGGGCTCTGCCGCCTTCCGGACCACTGACGAGGCGCACAACGACTCCCCCACCCGCCGGGCCGCAGCGTCACCGGGTAAGCTCCGACGGGCTGCCTTTTCCGGGCCGCGGGCGGACGCGCTATTGCTCCCCTCTTCCGAGCCGCGGGCGAATGGTTTCAGCGGGCTCCCCCGCCTGCCGGGCCATCCCATCGGGCTGCGTCCGGGCATACACTCCGGCTGGACGGACCGCCGACGGACGCGCAATTATGCCCCCCCGCCGGGCCGCCGCAGAGGGACGCGCAACTACTTCCCTGCCTGCCGGGCATGCTCCGCCTCGCGTAGCTCGCGGACCAGACGTGGCATGCCGACGGCCGAACGCTCGCGGATGTGGGTCAGCGGATTGCGAATCCACGCCGTGTCGGGATTGCCCGGGTCGACCAGATAGACCGGAACCTCGGGCCGCACGTAGCGCACGAGCGAGGCGGCGGGATAGACCGCAAGCGAGGTGCCGGCGACAATCAGCACGTCGGCCCCGCGCACCAGCTCGACGGCCCGTTCGAACATCGGGACCGGCTCGCCGAAGAAGACGATGTGGGGACGCAGCAGCGCACCGTCCGGCGCCTTGGCGTCGAGCGGCTGCTCCCACCCTTCAATCGGCACGATGAGGTCGGGGTTGCGCTCCGAGCGGAGCTTCATCAGCTCGCCGTGGAGGTGGGTCACATGGGTCGAACCGGCCCGTTCGTGGAAGTTGTCGACGTTCTGCGTCACCACCTCGACCGCAAAGTCGCGCTCCAGCTCGGCAATGGCGTAGTGGCCGGCATTGGGCTGCTTTTCGAGCAGCTCGCGGCGGCGCATGTTGTAGAAGCCGATGACCTTGGCCCGGTCGCGCGCCAGCGCTTCGGGGGTGCAGACCTCCTCGATGCGGTAGTTGGCCCACAGGCCGTCGGAGTCGCGGAAGGTGGCCAGCCCGCTGTCGGCGCTCACGCCGGCTCCCGTAAAGACGACAATCTTTTTCATAGGACAGGATGCATTAGTGACCCTCAAAGATACGCTTTCGTGCGGGCAAAGACAAGTTTCGGCGCCGTTTTTCCGCGGCGGACATCCGATTTGCGGGAAGGCACGGACACGGGCACGGACACGGGCACGCTCCAACGGCACGCATGCGGCAGAGGAGGTCGCCCACGCCCCCCGGCCCATCCCCGTTCGGTCTCTCCATCCTCCGTCCAACGTGACCTCCACCGCCCGACACCTCCGCCGCCCAACGCGACCGTCCGACACAACCTCCGCCGTCCTGCGCGACCACCCGAGACAGCCAACCCGGCCCCTCCATCCGACACGCCTCCGCCTCCCGGCACGGCCGCACGGAACAGCAGGCCCGGCACGACCTCCGCCGCCCCCGACTCAACCGACCTGTTCCTCCGCGTCCGGCCTCTCCATCCACCGCCCGGCACGACCGCCCAAAACCTCCGCCCCGCCCCTCCGCGGCACGACCGGCACGACCGGCACGACCGGTACGACCTCCGCTGCCCGCTCTTCCGGGCCGCCGCACCGTAAGCACGGAACAGAACGCAAGGGTTGCAGCAGAGTGGTCGAAAGCACTCGAAACCAGAATGTCTGCACTTCGAAACCCCCAAAACGGGCAGACCCCGACGATAAAAAATATTATTAATAACACGCATTTTCATATTAAAATATTTGCAAACGTCGGCGTATTTATTTTTTCGTCATCAAAACCCGAGAGACTGAAGAGAGAGCAAGAGAGCCGAGAAAGAGCCGGCCGAGAGCCGAAGAGAGAACCGAGAGAGAGCAAGCAAGACCCACAAGACCCACAAGACCCGCAAGACCCAAAAGAACGACGAACCGAAGAAATCAATGCCCGCCAGGGTTCGGTCCGACGTTTTTTTCACCCCATCAAAACCCCTTAAAAATCTTATTCCATGAAACAACTTCTGCTGCTGATGTGTTCGGTTGCGCTGATGTTTGCAACCGGATGCAAGAACGATGAAACCAACCCCACACCACCCCCTGCAACGACCGGCAGCGACCTGAGCGCTGCGGGATGCGCCAACAGCTATCTGGTGCACGGCGCCGGCGCATATTCGTTCGACGCCACCGTAATGGGCAACGGCGTATCGACCGAACCGTTCGCCGCCACGAAGCTCTCCCCCTCGTCGGCCGCACTGCTGTGGCAGGATGCCCCCGCGCTGCTCTCCGACGTCCGCCTCGAGGAGGGCCGCGTCCACTTCACGGCCGGTGAAGGGCAGGGCAACGCCCTCATCGCCGTCCGCGACGCCGACGGCAGGATACTCTGGAGCTAGCACATCTGGGCGACGGACTACGACCCCTCGTCGCAGGCTCCGAAGCTCAACGGACTGAGCTGGATGACGCGCAACCTGGGCGCCCTGAGCGACGACTACGACGAGACGGGCTCGGCCAAGGGCTTCGTCTACCAGTGGGGACGCAAGGACCCCTTCCCGTCGGGCGCCGGTTGGAACGACCTGAACGACATCACGGTCTATGACGCCTCGGGAACGGCAGCCACCGACCTCTTCGCCAACGAGCAGGTGACCGCCTCGAACAACCTGCAGAACGCCGTCGAGCACCCCACCACCTTCTACTACGGCACCCGCATCGGCGACGACTACTACGACTGGCTGACGGCCGACGGTACGGCCAAGAACAACCGTCTGTGGGAGACGGCGGCCGACGGCGGCAAGACGCTCTTCGACCCCTGCCCTCCGGGATGGCGCGTGCCGCGCAACGGCAGCTGGAAGGGGGTCAACGAGGCCAACTTCATCTACGACGAGGCCGCCTTCGGACGCCGCCACGCACTGCTGGGCTACTACCCCGCCGCCGGCAACCGCGGCGCCGCATCGGGCACCTGGAGCTTCGTGGGCGGACAGGCCTCCTACTGGACCTCGACCGCCACGCAGGAGCAGTACTCCTACATCCTCAACTTCCTGGCCGCCTACCTCAATCCGCAGAGCAGCTCGAACCGTGCGGCCGGATGTTCGGTGCGCTGCGTGAGCGAGACGCAGGGCGAGCCCGACCCCGAACCCTCGACGGGTGACACCTTCACGCTGACGACCGTCACCGACGCCACCTATCAGGACGGCACGGGCAGCGACGGCTCGGCCAACTACTACATCGGACTGAGCAACGTTCCCTTCGAAATCGACGACCAGGGCGAACAGGTTCCCACCGAACCGGGCATCATCCTCTACCTCGACCTCTACGGCCAGGCCAGCCAGGACGCCTCGGCAGCCCGGCTGCCCGAGGGCACCTATACGCTCAAGAGCGGCGCAACCACCGGCACGGCCAACCCCGACTACACGTGGGCCCGCGAAAAGAAGCAGGACGGCACCATCGCCTACCGCAAGCCCGTCGAGGGCGAAATCACGGTTCTCCACACGCAGAAGAGATACCTCATCGAGGGCACCTTCGTGGTGGGCACCGAGGAGGAGAACTTCGCATTCACCTACGAGGGTGAGCTCGCCTTCGTCGACCGCACCGACCCGTCGGGCGGCGCACCGGTCATCCGCGAACCGGTCAATGTCACCTTCACCTCGGCTTCGGCCACCTGGGAGTACACCGGCGACGAGAGCGACCGCTACACCATCAGGCTCCAGGAGGGCACCGTCGAGGGCGGTTACCTGGCACACGGCCACCAGCTGACCATCGACCTGCTCTCGAAGCCCCTTTCGAGCAAGGAGGAGATGGTGCTGGCCGAGGGCGTCTACTCGCCGAGCAACGACTACGTCTCGCCGATGACCTTCACCCAGGGCTCGACCTTCAACCTGATGGGCTACATCTACTACTACGGCACCTACCTCCAGCAGGTCGAGTCGCTCGAAGAGACGCCGCTGATTGGCTTCGCTCAGGAGGGCACCATCGAGGTGAAGCGCTCGGGCAGCCAGTATGAGTTCATCGTCGACGTCACCACGCCCGAGGGTGTCTCCATCAAGGGCACCTATCCGATGGGCGATGTCAACTTCATCGACAACGCACCCGAGAAGCCTGCGGGCGACTGGCTGAGCATCCTGCACGAGGACAAGACCGTGCTCTTCAATCCGGATGATGCTTCGGAGTGCCGCGTGTGGACCTACACGAGCTACTTCGAGGGAGCCACCGAGTTCGAGATTCTGGTAGACAACAACACCACCGACGAGGCCTTCCAGCTCGACGTGCTGGCCGCCGAGGGTGCCACCTCGATTGCCGGCACCTACACCACGCCGAAGGACCCCGACAATCCACAGGCCGGCGAGTTCATCCCCGGATACCAGAAGTTTGCCGTCAAGCGCGGTACGTGGCCCTACCTCTACTACGACTTCAGCGCCAGCCAGTACATCGGCGCACCCGCAACGGAGGGCACCATCGAAATCACCGAGCTGGAGGATGGCAAGGTCGAAATCCAGTACGAGATGAAGGACGACGCCGACCCGAAGAACACGATTCGCTCGGTATGGAGCGGCACGATTCGCAAGGTCAACTGAGCCGCACCGTCCAACCCACACAACAAAGGAGGGCGTTCCGCACGGAACGCCCTCCTTTTGTGTTTGTCAGCCTTTCGGCTGTATTTTCCAGCCCTCTTGCCGGGTTTCTCAGCCCACGGCCGTGGTTGTCAGCCTCTCGGCCGTATTTCCCAGCCCTCTCGGCCGTTTTTCCAGCCCTCTTGCCGGGTTTGTCAGCCCTCGGCAGCGGCTCTCAGCCCTCGGCAGCGGTTCTCAGCCCTTGGCCGGGTTTGTCGGCTTCTATGGCTCTTGTCGGCCTCTGCGGCGCGTCACTTCAACCGCTCGTGCAGCCACATGGGCAGCAGCACGGCCCCAGCCGCCAGCAGCCGCAGCAGGAGGGAGAAGCCTCCCTGCACGGGCGAGAGTTCACCCGCGGCCCACGCCAGCACCGGACGCAGGCAGACCAGCGCCACAAGGAGCAGCACACAGAACATCAAGGCGCGCCGCGATGCACCGCGCGGAGCCTCCTCGCGGTCGGATTCAACCTCGGGGGCCGTTGCGCCCCAGATGCCGATGGCCCAGCAAAGGGCGAGCGTCAGCGCATAGAAGGCCCCCTTGAGGACGGCATCGCCGGCCGGAAGCCCCTCGACATAGCGCCGATAGAGCCACAAGCAGCCGAAGCCCACCCCCGCAACGGCCGGCAGGGCCAACCACAGGCGGCTGCGCACGAAGGCCCGTATGCGCTCCGGCGCAAAAGCGCCATATGATTCACGACTCTTCATCTATTGCTTCTTTGGGTCTCGTTTTTTGCCTCGCTTTTTGCCTTGTCCGCAGCCGGACAGGTTCCCTCCGGCACGGCGTTTTCCGTGCCTGTCCCGGCCGGCGCGGGTTTCTCCAATGCGGCCTCAACCGACGCAATCCCCTCCGGCGCGGCACTGTTTGCTCCGGCTCCTTCCGCTCCGGCACGGGCCGACACCGACCCGTCCGAAGCGGCCCCCTCCGGCGCAGCTCCCTCCGGCGCGGCCTCAACCGGCGCAACTTCCTCCGGCGCAACGCCGCGGCCGCTCCGCGCACGCCGCCGCCCGGGCAGCCGCCCGCTGCGGCGCAGGGCGTCGGCAAGAATCCACTGCAGCTGGCCGTTGATGCTGCGGAACTCGTCGTCGGCCCACGCTTCGAGCGCCTCCATCGTCGCGGCATCGACACGCAGCACGAAACTTCTGGTATCCTGACTCTTGAACATCGTTACCTTACTCAATGATGCAGCGTCCCGGCATTGACCACGGGCTGAGCCGCCTCATCGGCGCAGAGCACCACGAGCAGGTTCGAGACCATGGCGGCCTTGCGCTCCTCGTCCAGCTCGACCACCTCCTCTTCGGAAAGGCGCTCGAGGGCCATGCGCACCATCGTGACGGCCCCCTCGACAATCTTCTCGCGGGCCGAGATGATGGCGTCGGCCTGCTGGCGGCGCAACATGACGGCGGCAATCTCGGGGGCGTAGGCCAGGTAGTTGATGCGCGCCTCGACCACCTCGATGCCGGCCATCGCCAGGCGGTCGTTCAACGTCCGCTCGAGCTGCGCGTTAATCTCCTCGCTGTTGGAGCGGAGCGTGAGCTCACCCGCCTCAACGCCCGTATTGTCATAGGCATAGAGCCCGGCCACCTGGCGCAGCGCCGCATCGCTCTGCACCCCGACGAAGCGGTCCAGCACCGTCATCCGCGCCGCTGCAGAGACGTTGTCGCCGGGCGTTGCGGGGGCCGCGTCAATCTCGAAGACCGAGCGGTAGACCTCATCGCGTTTGATGCGCCAGACGAGCACGAGACCTATCATGACGGGGTTGCCGCACTTGTCGTTGACCTTGATGGGCTCGGCATTGAGGTTGCGGAGCCGCAGCGAAATCTGCTTGGCCGAGAGGAAGGGGTTGACCCACCAGTAGCCTGTCTCGTAGAAGGTTCCGCGGTATTGGCCGAAGAAGAGCATCACCCGCGCCTCGTTGGGTTCGAGCAGCATGAAGCCGCCCGACGAAAGCGCCGCCGCGAGGCAGAGCACGATGCCCGCAGAGAGCAGGCCGCCGCCACCGCTCAGCTGCGCGTCGAGCCGGATGCCGCCCTCGATTACCAGCCAGATGCCGACGCCGAGCAGCGCCAGCGTCACAAGCAGCATGGGAAGACCGCGCGTCTTCCAACCGGAATAGACAAAGTTGTCGTTTTTCATGATGATATTATTTTGATATCACAAATCTAAACAATTTTTCCGGTTTTTCAACCCTCGGACCGAAAAAAAGCGACGAAGCGGCGCCCCGCCAAAAGAGGGGACGGGGACAGGAACGGGACGGGAACGGGACGGAGCGGAGAGGGGACGGAGCGGAGAGGGGACGGAGCGGAGAGGGGACAGAGCGGAGAGGGGACAGAGCGGA
>ULQB01008517.1_pt1 | contig 10422 bp, 7 predicted proteins | sample 1954041 | NCBI WGS metagenome assembly ULQB01 (sample SAMEA4835644, study PRJEB28245) | human gut metagenome | biome: gut microbiome; material: fecal sample | place: Denmark | collected 2008 | reverse complement strand
CTTGATGGTCTCAGCACCAATCTCCTTACCGATGAGGCGGTGCGCATACTCATAGTTCAGGCGAACAGGGAAGTCCTGCATTGGCTCTGGATATACATCCTTGATCTGCATGGAAACCTTACCGCCAGCCAACTGCTTGCAGAGGATAGCTGCCTGCTTCAATGCATAAATCTGTCCGTTTGGATCAACGCCACGCTCAAAACGGTAGCTGGCATCAGTACTCAAACCGTGACGGCGAGCGCTCTTGCGAATCCATGTTGGGTGGAAGTAAGCACTCTCCAGGACTACGTCCTTGGTAGTCTCGTAAGTACCAGAGCCCTTACCGCCGAAGATACCGGCGATACACATAGGCTCCTCAGCATTGCAGATGCTCAGGTCGTGCTCACCCAAGGTATGCTCCTCGCCATCGAGAGTAACGAACTTGGTACCCTCAGGCTGGGTGCGTACTACAATCTTATGACCGGTAACCATGTCGGCATCGAAGCAGTGCAATGGCTGTCCGTATGCCATCATGATGTAGTTGGTGATATCCACGATATTGTTGATTGGTCGCAAGCCGATGATATTCAGCTTGTCCTGCAACCACTTAGGGCTCTCCTTCACCTCACAACCGGTGATGCTTACGCAGGCATAGCGCTTGCAAGCCTCGGTGTTCTCAATCTCTACATCGATAGGAAGATCCTCGTTATCTACTACGAACTCATCGCAAGAAGGGCGATGAAGACTAGTCTCGTAGCCGTTCTGCTTCAACCAGGCATAGAGGTCGCGGGCTACACCCCAATGACCGAGCGCATCGGCACGGTTGGCAGTGATGTCAATCTCGATGAGCCAGTCGCTCTCCAGGTGATAATACTCGGCAGCAGGCTGACCAACAGGTGCATCCTCAGGGAGCACGATGATACCGTCGTGAGAAGTACCCACGCCAATCTCATCCTCAGCGCAGATCATACCCAAGCTCTCCACACCGCGCAGCTTGCTCTTCTTGATGGTAAAACTCTGGTCGCCGTCGTAGAGCACGCAGCCCAGGTCGGCTACGATTACCTTCTGACCGGCAGCCACGTTAGGCGCACCGCAGACAATCTGCTGTGGTTCACCCTTGCCCAGGTCAACGGTTGTTACGTGGAGGTGATCGCTGTTAGGATGCGCCTCGCATGTCAACACTTTACCTACGTAAAGACCTTTCAGTCCACCCTTGATAGACTGAACTTCCTCTAAAGCGTCCACTTCGAGTCCGCAAGAGGTCAGCGCATCGGCAGTCTCCTGTGGTGTCAGGTCGAAATCGACGTATTCTTTAAGCCATTTATATGAAACGTTCATTATAATGATTTTTTATTTTATTTCCTTGATTCAAGTAAAGAGCCGAACCGCCGTCTTATCCATATCAGCAATAACAGCCCTAAAACTTTGCAAAAATACAAAAAAAAACGCATATAAGCAAAAAAGATTCGCCATTTTTGCACAATTTAAAAGTAAAACTATGCAAAAATGGCGAATGCTTACTCAAACACCTCATCGATGCCATCTACCTGCTCGAAATCATCCTGGTCAGATTTCGGCTTAGAGCATGGATTATAACCGTCTGGTAAATCAAATTTCACGGTCGGACTGATGCCCAGCGAAGGATCGGCATAAACCTTCTTCATGAATATTGCCCAGATAGGAAGTGCCATGGTGGCTCCCTGTCCCATACTCATCGTATCGAAGTGGATATCACGCTCCTCTCCTCCTACCCAGCAGCCGCTGACCAGCTGCGGAGTGAATCCGATAAACCATCCGTCACTGTTATTGTTAGTGGTACCCGTCTTGGCACCAATCTGTCCTTCCAGATTATAGCGGTAGCGCAATCTTCCGGCAGTACCGCCATCAACTACTCCCATCAGCATGGTGAGCATCTTCATGGCGTTCTCGGCACCTATCACCTCGTTCATGCGTGGCTGGAAGGTGGCTATGGTATTGCCTTCATTATCCTCAATGCGACTCACGAACATCGGAGCCGTACGGATGCCGTGGTTGGCAAAGGCAGTATAGGCACTTACCATCTCGCTCACGCTCACCTCACAAGGACCCAGACACAAGCTCATAGAGGCATGGATATCAGGACTGTTGATACCGAAATCGCGCAGAATCTGAACAAACTGCTGCGGATTCAGCTTGCTCATCAGATAAGCACTGATCCAGTTGTTACTCTGCTGCAATCCCCACTTCAGCGTCACCATCTGTCCATAGCGCGAATGGTTGGCATTACGTGGCGTCCAAGGTCGTCCGGCAACCATATAGGTATGCTGACGGTTTGGAGCCAGATCGCATGGCGAGAAGCCGTTTTCCATTGCCAGACTGTAGAGGAACGGCTTGATGGTAGAACCCACCTGTCGGCGTCCCAGACTCACCATGTCGTACATGAAGTGAGAATAGTCCAGTCCTCCCACGTATGCCTTTACAGCACCGGTCTTAGGATCCATACTCATGAATCCGCTGCGCAGGAAGGTCTTATAATAGCGGATGGAATCCAGCGGACTCATCAGCGTATCCACGTCTCCATGATAGGTAAATACCGTCATGTCTATCTTCTTGCGGAAGGCATCATGAATCTCCTGTTCAGAATATCCAGCCGCCTTCATCGTCTGATAACGTTCACTCTGCGTAACGCTTCGGTTCAGGATTACCTTGATCTGCATAGGCGTCAGTTTGTCACTGTAAGGCGAACTTGGCTTGCGTGCAGTCTCCTTGCTGAAGATAGGTTGCAGATAGCGTGCCACGTGCTGATATACAGCCTCTTCGGCATATCGCTGCATACGGCTGTCGATGGTGGTGAACACCTTCAGTCCGTCACTGTATACATTGTATGGCGAACCGTCTTTCTTGAAGTTCTTGTTGCACCATCCATAGAGCGGATCAGTATTCCACAGGATAGAATCGGTCACGAACTGCGCATAGTTCCAGGACGGATAATTGCTGCGCTCAGGACGCTTTGCCATCATGTAATGGCGCAGGTATTCTCGCAGATAAGTGGCAGCACCGTCCTTATGGTCGGTGCGGTGGAAGTTCAGCGTGAGCGGTTCGGCAGAATACTGTCCATACTCACCTCTGCTGAGATAGCCCGCCTTCACCATCTGAGAGAGTACCACGTTTCGTCTTTCACGGGCACGGTCGGGATAGCGGACCGGGTTGAAGAGCGACGGGTTCTTGCACAATCCTATCAGGGTAGCTGCCTCACAGAGGGTCAGGTCCTTCGGTTCCTTGTTGAAATAGGTATTTGCCGCAGTCTTGATACCCACGGCATTGTGCAGGAAGTCGAAGTAGTTGAGGTAGAGCGCAATAATCTCCTGCTTGGTGTAGTATCGCTCCAGCTTGATGGCAATCACCCACTCTATCGGTTTCTGCAGGAGTCGCTCCAGCGTGCTCTCTGCCTTTTCCGAATAGAGCTGCTTTGCAAGCTGCTGGGTAATGGTACTGCCGCCGCCGGCATTGGTCTGTCCCAGGATACCACGCTTGATGATGGCACGCCCCAGGGCTCGGTAGTCGATGCCCGAATGCTCATAGAAACGGGCATCCTCGGTAGCCACGAGTGCCTTTATTAAATAAGGTGACATCTTCTTGTAAGGAATCACGATTCTGTTCTCCTTGTTGAGATTCCATGTTCCCAATACCTTTCCGTCTGCCGAATACACCTGAGTGGCGAATCGATTGATTGGATTCTGCAGATCCTCGATGTCGGGCATATAGCCAATCATGCCATACCAGATGGCAAAGAATGCCGCCACTGCACAGACGATTCCGGCAGCGAAAATACTCCATAAAATATGTATAAATCTTTTTCTCATCTCTATTTCTTCATTTATTTTGTGCAAAATTACATAAAAGTTTTGACTTTTCGCACATAAATCGAAAATTATTTGTACCTTTGGGGGCGATTTTAGAACATTACAATCAAAAACAAATGGAAAAACATAATTTTGTAACGATTGCAGACCTCTCTAAAGAGAAGATTACCTATCTCTTGGAGATGGCACAGGAGTTTGAAAAGCATCCTAACAGGGAGCTGTTGAAGGGAAAGGTCGTAGCGACCCTTTTCTTCGAGCCTTCTACTCGTACACAGCTCAGTTTCCAAACAGCAGCCAATCGCCTTGGCGCTCGCGTCATCGGTTTCTCCGATGCCAAGACTTCCAGCACCACCAAGGGCGAAACGCTCAAAGACACCATCCTCATGGTAAGCAATTACGCTGACGTGATTGCCATGCGCCATTTCATCGAGGGTGCCGCACAGTATGCCAGCGAGGTGGCTCCGGTGCCTATCGTCAATGCAGGCGACGGTGCACACATGCATCCATCACAGTGTCTGCTCGACCTCTACTCTATCTACAAGACCCAAGGTACCTTGGAGAACTTGAACATCTATCTCGTGGGTGACCTCAAGTATGGCCGCACCGTTCACTCACTTATCACTGCCATGCGCCATTTCAATCCTACCTTCCACTTCATCGCACCTAAGGAACTTGCTATGCCTGAGGAGTATAAACTCTACTGCAAGGAGCATAACATCAAGTACGTGGAGCATGAAGACTTCAACGAGGACGTGATTGCCGGTGCCGACATTCTCTACATGACCCGTGTTCAGAAGGAGCGTTTCTCTGACCTCATGGAATATGAACGCGTGAAGAACGTATACATCCTGAAGCGCGACATGCTCTGCAAGGCTAAGGAGAACATGAAGATCATGCATCCGCTGCCACGCGTAAACGAGATTGCATACGATGTAGATGATGATCCACACGCATACTATATCCAGCAGGCTCAGAACGGTCTCTATGCACGTGAGGCTATCTTCTGCCACTGCCTCGGTATCTCACTCGAGGACGTGAAGAACGATAAGACCATTATTGAGTAATTGATAATTAATAATTAACAATTAATAATTATGGGAAATAATAAAAGTCAATTAGTGGTTGCGGCTATCGAGAACGGTACCGTAATCGACCATATACCAGCCGAAAAGACCTATCAGGTAGTGAATCTGCTCCAGTTGGAGAAGATGGACACTCCTGTTACCATCGGCTATAACCTGCCAAGCAAGAAGATTGGCAAGAAGGGCATCATTAAGGTTGCCAACAAGTATTTCACCGACGAGGAAATCAACCGCCTCTCAGTCGTTGCTCCTAACATCGGACTGAGTATCATCAAGGACTACGAAATCGTAGAAAAGAAGACCGTCAAGACTCCTGATACGCTGAAGGGCATCGTGAAATGCAACAACCCTAAGTGCATCACCAACAACGAGCCTATGCAGACCCTCTTCCATACCGTTGACAAGGTGCTCGGCATCGTGCGTTGCCACTACTGCGACAAGGAGCAGCAACTGGGCAAAGTAGAGCTTTGCAAGTAATTTAGAGGCAATAAAATAACAAAAAGTAAGCAATATCACTCAAAATATTACGATTTATTTGGTAGTTTGAGAGATATTGCTTATTTTTGTACCCGATTTCATTAAACATCAACCATAAAAAGTAAAGAGAATGGTAAAAGATCAAGAAATTTTCGACTTAATCGAAAGAGAACATCAGCGTCAGCTGAAAGGTATGGAGCTGATTGCTTCTGAGAATTTCGTGAGTGACGAGGTGATGAACGCTATGGGTTCTTACCTTACTAACAAGTATGCAGAAGGTCTGCCTGGCAAGCGCTACTACGGCGGCTGCCAAGTGGTGGATATTGTTGAGAACCTGGCCATCGAACGCGTCAAGAAAGTCTTTGGTGCTGAGTACGCCAATGTACAGCCTCACTCTGGTGCACAGGCTAATGCTGCCGTATTGCTCGCAGTATTGAAGCCTGGCGATACTTTTATGGGTTTGAACCTCGACCACGGTGGTCACCTTTCCCATGGTAGCCACGTCAACACTTCCGGTCTCCTCTACCACCCTATCGGCTATAACCTCAACAAGGAAACCGGTCGCGTGGATTATGACGAAATGGAGAAGCTGGCTCTGGAAAACAAACCAAAGCTGATTATCGGTGGTGGTAGTGCCTACAGCCGTGAGTGGGATTATGCACGTATGCGCAAGATTGCCGACGAGGTGGGTGCACTCCTCATGATTGATATGGCTCACCCTGCGGGTCTGATTGCAGCAGGTCTTCTGGACAACCCATTGAAATATGCCCACATCGTTACTTCTACTACCCACAAGACCCTCCGTGGTCCTCGTGGCGGCATCATTCTGATGGGTAAGGATTTTGACAATCCTTGGGGCTTGACTACCAAGAAGGGCGAGGTCAAGAAGATGAGCATGCTCTTGAATTCTGCCGTATTCCCTGGTCAGCAGGGCGGTCCTTTGGAGCACGTCATCGCTGCAAAGGCTGTTGCCTTCAACGAGAACCTGCAGCCTTCATGGAAGGAGTATGCTACACAGGTGAAGAAGAACGCAGCCGTTCTTGCTGATGACCTCATCGGCCGTGGATTCGGCATCGTCAGCGGTGGTACAGACAACCATTCCATGCTCGTTGACCTCCGAAGCAAATATCCAGACCTTATAGGTAAAGTGGCTGAGAATGCGCTCGTTGCAGCCGACATCACAGTCAACAAGAACATGGTTCCATTCGACAGCCGTTCTGCCTTCCAGACATCAGGTATCCGCCTGGGTACAGCAGCCATGACAACCCGTGGCGCCAAGGAAGACATGATGCACCTCATCGCAGAACTCATCGAGGAGGTATTGAATGCTCCTGAGGACGAAAAGGTTATCGCCCGCGTCCGTGAGAAGGTGAACGAGACCATGAAGGACTATCCTTTGTTCGCATACTAAAAGATATTTACAAAATAAGAATATTTTTATTACAAACTGCGGGCTTTACCGTCCGCAGCTTTTTGTTTCACTAAATAAATAATTAAGAAAAGAAAAGATTTATGAAAAAGATGAAAAGCCTACTGCTCATGGCACTTGCGTTGCTCCCTGCGAGCAAGACTTTAGCACAGACCAACGCCCAAGTCTTCTACGATTTCGGCAGTGACCGCAAGTTTGTTACCCTCACCCTTGAAATGTTCAAGCAGGACAAATGGGGTAACACTTATTTCTTTGTAGACCACGACTTCAACCTCGATCAGATGACAAACACTGATACAGGCAAGAAGTACGAGCACAACATGTCACAGGGTGGAACCTATACCGAGATTTCGCGCGCCCTCAACTTCTGGCAGAATACGAAGTTGAAGAACCTGAGCCTCCACGTAGAGTACAACGGCGGTATCTACAAGGACTACCCTATCAACAACGCCTGGCTCTTCGGTGTGGAGTATTTCATGCACGACAAGAGTTTCAAGAACACCTTGACACTCCAGGCACTCTACAAGACTATCCGCAAGACCGACCAGAATGTGCCAATGCAGCTTACTGCTGTCTGGGGATGCAAGGACATCTTTGGATTAAAGGGTTTGAACTTTAGCGGTTTCGCTGATTACTGGTGGGAGACCCACAGTTCGTTCAAGGACAAGGATGGCGACCTGAAGTTTGACAAGGACGGCAACGTAGCCTTCACTCCAGAGCACACTGTCTTCACCACAGAGCCACAGCTCTGGTACAACGTAGGCCAGCACTTCGGCTGCGAGAATCTCAGCGTAGGTAGCGAGGTAGAGATCAGCCACAACTTCGGCAGCAATGCCGGCTGGATGGTCCGTCCTTGCCTCGGTGTGAAATGGGACTTCTAACCGTTCTCTTTTGAACCTTTTCTGAGGGCGCTTCTGATGCTTTTCAAATGTTAAATACCGTAAATTTGGGATTCTTGTGAGAAGAAAAAAAGAAAACAAGAAAAAAAGAAAAGAAAAAAGCGACAAGAAGAAGTAGCAAGAAGAAAAGATAAAAAAGAAAATAAATAAAAGAAAAAATAGAAAAAAATAAGAGGTTTTAGCCGAAGCCGAATTGCTCAATTCTTCGCAATTTGGCTTCGGCATATTCCCCCTTCCGCTTTTTATTTTGATTTTCAATAACTTACGTTATTTTCTTACCGTCAATCCGCTATCCGAAATTCCTCCAACGCCGTCTTTCTTCTTGCTGTATTGACGGGTGACGCCACTCAGATTGATTCCGCCTACTCCTTCCGATGTTGCATGGACAGATTGGCAATCGACCTTGGCTTTCACGCTTCCTACACCTTCGTTCAGGATATTCAGGCTGCCACCCTTGAAGAATCCCAGGTTCACAGAGCCTACGCCCTCGTTGTCCACCTTCAGACTTCCCATGGAAACGTTCTTGATCTTCACAGAGCCTACGCCTTCATTATCAACCGTCATGTTATCTCCAGCCACGTCATCGATATTCACGGAGCCTACACCCTCGTTGTCTACAGTCACCTTGTTGGCAAGAATCTTTCCGATATAGACAGAGCCTACGCCTTCGTTATCAATGGCGAAACGGTCGCTGTTGATGACCTTGGCATGGAAGTTACTCGTACCCACCTGCGTAACCTTCACCAAGTCAGGACTAGTGATATAAATCTTCAGTTTTACATCCTTAGACATGCAGGAAACAGGCATCTTGATACTCCCCTTGCATCCAATGATTACCTTGTCATCGCGATACACCACCTTCAACTTCTCCTTCAACTCCTTCAGAAACTTCTCATCCTTGATAGCAGAGTAATCCAACCGAACACTGCACTCATCCCCATCATTCTGGGTATAGTAGACATCAGCCACCATCTCTACATCTATCTCCTTGAAAGATTTCTCAAGCAGGTCATCCTGTACGTACGACAGATTTCCATTCACCGTAGTACCATTCGAATCAAAGCTGCACGCCGTAAAGCCAGCAACAGCCAAGAACATAGTGGCACCAGCCACCATCAAACCCAGTTTCTTCATATTCATTCTATATTTAAATTGTTCTTATTTCTGGCATTTAGACGAAAGAAAGAAGCAAAAGGTTGCAGGAGGTTTCAAAAAAAAGATATTTCGACCTGTACGGTTGAATATTTTTACTGAGCCTACTTGAAAAAGACATTTTGACTGAACTTTCGCATGTGATTGGAACTCATCATAAGATATTCGACAACATCAATATGAACAAGTTGCTCTCTGCCAAAGGCTTCATGTGCGATATCTACGGAATCCACAAAGTCAGAAAAGCTTAGAGCCACAATGTCCATAAAACCTAATTGTATAATAAAAGAAAGACCAAAAGTGAATGATTATGAACAAATATAAAGTGCTGATCGTTGATGATATTCCTGAGAATATCCAGAACCTCGGAGAAATGATCAAGGATTTTGACCTAGATGTGAAAATTGCAGAAGGTGGCCAGGAAGCCATCGATATCATAGATTCATACACACCAGACATCATCTTGCTCGACTTGATGATGCCTCGTGTGAATGGATGGGACGTGATAGAACACGTCAGAGAAAAATATAGTAAGAATGAGATGGTTATCATCGTTGTTTCCCTGTTAAACAACAAGGACAACATCGATGAATGCTATGACATGGGAATCAACGACTATATCACCAAACCGGTGATCAAAGCCCGTCTTACCAGTTCCATAGAGTCTCATCTCAAGAATCTCAACAAAAATCAGATATAGCCTTCTGCAAGATGTCGTTGGCATGAGCCACACGGTCACTTGTAGGAGGTTCTACCTCTGACAATGGGTAAGGTATGCCCAATTTTTCGTACTTGTAGATGCCCATCGTATGATAAGGCAATACATCTATGCGTTCTATATTGGAGAGCGTAGAGAGGAAATCGCGCAATTCTTCCAGATATTCATCCTTGTCGGTAATACCTGGAATAAGGACGTGACGTATCCATACTGGTTTGCGAATCTCGCTCAGATAGCGGGCACAATCCAGTATGTTCTTATTACTATGGAGCGTCAACTTGCGATGCTCCTCATCATTGATATGCTTGATATCAAGAAGAACGGTATCAGTGACGGTCATCAGACGCTCGAATTTTTCGAAGAAAGCACCCTCTTTTCGGAAGGGTTGCGCCGAGGTATCAAGACAGGTATTGATGCCACGCTGATGCGCTTTCTCAAACAGTTCGATGAGAAAGTCTATCTGCATTAATGCCTCGCCACCGCTCACGGTAATTCCTCCTTTGTCTCCCCAATAACTCTTGAATCGCTCTGCCTTATCCAGCAGGTCATCGGCAGTCCACTCCTCTCCTACTCCCGTCTTCCAGGAATCAGGGTTGTGGCAGAACTGGCAGCGCATGGGACAACCTTGCAGAAAGATCAAAAATCTGATGCCTGGTCCATCTACAGAACCAAAGCTCTCTATGCTGTGAACAAATCCTCTCATGCGCCAGCTTTCTTCTCTTGATAATTATCCCAAAGAATAAAAGCAAGCCCAGGAACGACTATAAGGGCTGTGACGACACCCAAAAAATCAACTAAATCCATAATTATTTTATCTTTTTGAAAAATGCCCGCTAAATATCCT
>ULQB01079937.1_pt1 | contig 10474 bp, 6 predicted proteins | sample 1954041 | NCBI WGS metagenome assembly ULQB01 (sample SAMEA4835644, study PRJEB28245) | human gut metagenome | biome: gut microbiome; material: fecal sample | place: Denmark | collected 2008 | reverse complement strand
AGATCGCTCAGAAAAATGTAGTATTGTGGCAAAAGATCGTGTAAAAAAGTGTATCTTTGCAATGTAATTGTCTAAAATATAGAAAAATAATCCTTAATGTCTGAAAGATATGGAAAGAACGGTAATGATGCAATTGAAAAATTGGAAAAACAGTCAGTTCAGAAAACCTTTGATTTTGACAGGGGCAAGGCAGGTTGGGAAGACGTATGTGCTGAAAGAATTCGGCAAGAAGGAATTTAAAAATGTTGCATACGTAAACTGCGACAACAACCCTGACGTGCGAAGCCTTTTTGATGAGGATTATGATATGAAAAAGGTGCTGATGATAATAGGTGCGATTACGAAGCAGCCTATTGTCCCTGGCGAAACCTTGATAATTCTTGATGAAATTCAAGAGTTGCCGAGAGGCCTATCTTCGTTAAAATATTTTTGTGAGGAAATTCCGGAATACCATGTCGTGGTGGCTGGCTCGTTGCTTGGCGTGGCGATGCGACAAGGTGAATCGGCGCCAGTGGGGAAGGTTAATGTTATGCAGATGTTTCCAATGTCGTTTGAAGAATATCTGATGGCAAGGGGAGAGTCGCAGGTTTGTGGACTGCTTGGCAAGAAAGATTGGGCGTCGATTAACATACTTCACGATAGGCTTACTAAATTACTCCGGGAATATTATTTTGTTGGAGGTATGCCGGAGGCTGTGAAGACGTTTATCGACACAAATGATGTAAATGCGGTGAGGCAAGTGCAAAACGACATTTTGTTTGTTTATCGCAGCGATATGTCAAAGCATGTGACGCCAACTGTGGCAACTCGTATAAGTATGGTATGGCAGTCGATTCCGACGCAGCTCGCCCATGAGAACAAGAAGTTTGTTTATGGTGCTGTCAAGGCCGGTGCGAGGGCGAAGGACTTCGAGTTGGCAATACAATGGTTGGTGGATGCCGGGTTGGTTTATCGTGTGCCGCGTGTGAAAGCAGTTGGAAAACCATTGAAATTTTATGAAGATTTCAATGCATTCAAGCTGTTTGTTGTCGACAGTGGACTCCTTGGAGCAATGGGCGAGATGGAGCCGATTGACATGCTTATGCCAGGCAATTCAATGGCGGAAAGCAAAGGTGCGTTTACGGAGAACTATGTGCTGTGCCAGCTGATGTGTCTAAATGACATCCATTGTTATTATTACAGCCGCGATGATTCCAGACTGGAGATAGATTTTGTTGTGCAATATAAGGGCGAAATAGTGCCGATAGAGGTTAAGGCAGAGGAGAATTTGAGGTCAAAGTCGCTTCGCTCGTTTGTTGACAGTCACAAGGGTCTGGAGGGAGTCAGATTTTCAATGTCGCCATACCGTAGGCAGGATTGGATGCGCAACATCCCGCTGTATGCCGTAGGCGCATTGTAGGCGGTGCGGTTGGCAAGAATCATAGAAATGCTTGTGGAAAATATGTTGTTAAGCAGATTTTTTAACCGTGTCGGCGAAAATAATATGACAATAATAATGGAGAATGCTAAAAATATCGTAATTTTGCGCTCAAAATAGGTATAGTTTATATGCAGAATATCAGAAACATTGCCATCATCGCTCACGTGGACCACGGAAAGACGACATTGGTGGACAAAATGCTGCTTGCGGGAAACCTTTTCCGCGACAATCAGAACACAGGAGAATTGATGCTCGACAACAACGACCTTGAACGCGAGCGTGGCATCACAATCCTCTCGAAAAACGTTTCAATCAACTACAACGGTTACAAAATCAATATTATCGACACTCCGGGACACTCCGACTTCGGTGGTGAGGTGGAGCGCGTGCTCAATATGGCTGACGGATGCTTGCTGCTCGTCGACGCTTTCGAGGGCCCGATGCCGCAGACGCGTTTCGTGCTTCAGAAAGCCATCCAGATGGGGCTGAAACCGATTGTCGTAATCAATAAGGTTGACAAGCCGAACTGCCGTCCTGACGAGGTCAACGAGATGGTGTTTGACTTGATGTTCAACCTCAATGCAACCGAAGAACAACTCGACTTCCCGACAATCTATGGCTCTGCAAAGCAGAACTGGATGAGCGACGATTGGAAAAAACCGACCGACAACATCATCCCGCTGCTCGACGCCATCATCAAATATATTCCAGGACCTCAAGTGCTCGAGGGCACTCCGCAAATGCTCATCACGTCGCTCGACTACTCGTCGTATGTAGGACGTATCGCAATTGGCCGTGTGCATCGCGGCGAACTGCGCGAGGGTATGGAGATTGGCCTTTGCAAGAAGGACGGCTCGGTGGTGCGCCAGCGCATCAAGGAGCTTCACACATTCGAGGGCATGGGACGCCGCAAGGTGGAAAGCGTGAAGAGTGGCGACATCTGTGCGCTTGTCGGTATCGAAGGCTTTGAAATCGGCGACACTGTGACCGATCCGGTCAACCCTGAACCATTGGAGCGCATCGCAATCGACGAGCCTACAATGTCGATGGTGTTCACTATCAACGACTCTCCATTCTTCGGAAAAGACGGCAAGTTTGTGACTTCGCGCCACATTGCCGAGCGTTTGGAGCGCGAGCTCGACAAGAACCTCGCTCTCCGGGTGAAGAAAGAGCCGCACGAGGACGTATGGACGGTGTTTGGCCGTGGTGTGCTCCACTTGTCTGTGCTTATCGAGACAATGCGTCGCGAGGGCTACGAACTGCAGGTGGGACAGCCTCAGGTTATCATCAAGGAAATCGACGGTCAGAAATGCGAGCCGGTGGAGTTGATGACTGTCAACGTGCCTGAAGAGTACTCAAGCAAGATTATTGATATGGTGACACGCCGTCGTGGCGAGCTCGTGTCGATGACCACGCAGAACGACCGCCTGCAGATGGAATTCCACATCCCGTCGCGTGGCATCATCGGTCTGCGCACAAACGTGCTGACGGCATCGGCGGGCGAGGCTATCATGAGCCACCAGTTCTTGGAATATCAGCCGTGGAAGGGCGAAATCGAACGCCGCACCAACGGTTCGCTCATCGCAATGGAGTCGGGCACTGCCTATGCTTATGCCATCGACAAGTTGCAGGATCGCGGACGTTTCTTCATCTTCCCGCAGGAGGAGGTGTATGCCGGACAGGTGGTTGGCGAGAATGCCAAGGACAACGATATCGTGGTGAACGTCACCAAGTCGAAGAAGCTTACGAATATGCGTGCGTCGGGTGCCGACGACAAGGCGCGCATCATCCCGCCGGTTGTGTTCAGCCTCGAGGAGGCGCTTGAATACATTAAGGCTGACGAGTATGTCGAGGTTACGCCTAACCACATGCGTATGCGCAAAATCATTCTTGACGAGCTTGAACGCAAGCGCGCCAACAAGAACAATTAGACAATAGGTAAAAAAGAGAAGTGGCGATGGAATGCGGATGTGATGACGCGTTCCATCGCTTTTTTAGTATGCAATGAAGCCCCGGTTAACGACTGGGTGATTTCTCTATAACGGAATTGTCCGATTCTCGCCGAATTGTAGTAACTTTGCCGCCCTATGGCAACAACGGTCGATTATAGTTATAAACAGATTTGGCGAGTGGCTTATCCTATTTTGGTAAGCCTTTTGATGGAACAGATGATAGCGCTTACCGACACGGCTTTCATGGGACGTGTCGGCGAGGTGGAACTTGGCGCAGCGGCTATCGCTGGAGTGTTCTATATGGTTATCTTTATGGCTGGCCACGGATTCTGTGTGGGTACGCAGATTCTGATTGCGCGACGCAATGGCGAACGGCGTTATGGTGAGGTGGGGCAGGTGTTCTACCAGGGGCTGTATTTCTTGATGGCGCTTGCCGCGGTGTTGTTTGTCGTATGCCAGATGTATGCCGATGAAATTCTGTCGATGATGATTTCCTCGCCCAACATTCTTGCCAAGGCGGAGGACTATATCCATTGGCGTGTCTACGGCTTTTTCTTTGCCTTTGCCGGCGGTATGTTCAGATCGTTTTATGTGGGCACTACACAGACTAAGACGCTTACACTCAACTCCATTGTGATGGTGCTGTCGAATGTGGCGTTCAACTATGTGCTCGTGTTTGGCAAATGCGGCTTGCCCGCGCTCGGAATCGCCGGCGCGGCGATAGGCTCGTCGCTTGCCGAACTTGTGTCGCTGGTGTTTTTTGTCTGCTATACGCGTGCGAAAATCGATTGCCGACATTTCGGTCTGTCGCGTTTCCCCGCGCTCGACATCAAGCGTCAGCGCTCGATTCTCAGCGTGTCGATGTGGGTGATGGTGCAGAGTTTCGTATCGCTGTCCACGTGGTTTATCTTCTTTGTCTATATCGAGCATCTTGGCGAGGAGTCGCTTGCCATAGCTAACCTTGCACGCAACATCAGCGGACTTCCATTTATGATGGTGATAGCGTTTGCCTCGGCGGCAAGCTCGATTGTCAGCAATATGATAGGGGCTGGTCAGACCGACAAGGTGGCGCTTGCCATACGCCGCCATATATGGCTCGCATATCTTTGCGTGGTGCCGTTGCTGCTGGTTGTGGCGGCTTTCCCGCAGATGTTTATCCGCATCTACACTGACATTCCGCAACTTGTCGACGCAGCGGTGCCTACGGTGTGGGTGATGTGTTCTGCCTATGTGGTGCTGGTGCCTGCAAACGTGCTGTTCAGCAGCGTGTCGGGCACCGGCGACACCCGTATGGCATTCTGGCTTGAGATGGCTGCGCTGGTGTTCTATATGATATATAACACATGGGTTGTCTACATCATGCGTGTCGACGTGATGTGGGCATGGACGGCGGAGATTGTCTACGGGTCGCTGATGTTTGCCTTTTGCGGAGCATACATGCGCCGAGGCTCATGGCGCAGACGCTCCATCTGACGCTGCTTAGCGGAGCACTACCTTCTGCGTGTCGGCGCCTTGCTTGCGGATGTAAATGCCTTTTTCTGGGTTGTTGACCTTCCTGCCCTGCAGGTCGAACCATTCGGCTGCATCGGATGTTGCAATCTCGGCGACCGCCCCGTTGCCGTCTTTGAAAGGGTCGAGGGCTGCGTTCTTGAACCTTAATTCCGCAACTCTATAAATTCTAACTTTTATAACATCTTGAGCAATAAAAACTTACCCAGGATTTTGCTGTGCCAGAGGATTCACTTAACTTAGTGTTGCAAAAATAATTAAACAAAACCTCATCAGGCATGGCAAAAGTATGAATAAAAATCCGAAAGACTCATCTTTTGGTGGTATATTTCCAATTATGGAGAAATTAGACAGGTACTGATGTTACGGAAGTTTTGCCGGACAGCAATATTTGATAATATAGGCTGCGGTTCGGAAGAGCAAAATCAAATAAATTTGTTTTGCTCTTCTCTTACCTTGCACTATCTTTTGATAATATAGGCTGCGGTTCGGAAGGGCAAAATCAAATAAATTTGTTTTGCTCTTCTCTTACCTTGCACTATCTTTGTCCTTGAAAAATATTGAGATATGGAAATATCCGAACTTTGCGGACTGCTGATGCCGGCAGCCCGCGTTGTGGCATTGGGTAAATGCTTTAAAGATAAAAAGATAAAGAGAATCAAACTTGACGGGCTTGTTGGTTCGGCTCCATCAGTCGTGTTCTCGCAGTTGCCTCGATTGAAGCAGCCTTATCTTGCAGTTGCCAACGATATGGATGAGGCGGGATATTTATATAGTGACCTGTGCCAGATTTTAGGTGAACAGGCGGCTTTGCTTTTCCCGTCGGGCTATAAACGCGACATCAAATATGGTCAGGAGGACGCTCCGTCGCAGATTCTGCGTGCGGAGGTGCTTAGCCGATGGGATGACCCTCAGTTGCGCGTTGTGGTCACATATCCTGAGGCGCTTGCTGAAAAGGTGGCTATGCGTCAGCAATTGATCGACAGCACATTGTCGTTCCGTCGTGGCGGCACAGCCGACTTGACGGCGACGGCGCAGCGTCTGCGCGACTTTGGCTTTGTGACGGTCGATTACGTGTACGAGCCGGGGCAGTTTGCCGTGCGCGGCTCCATCCTTGATATATTTTCATTCACCAATGAGCAGCCCTACCGTATCGACTTTTTTGGCGACGACATCGTAAGCATTCGCACGTTCAATATAGAAACGCAGTTGTCGGAGCGGTCGGTCGATGAGATTACGGTGGTCAATAATTTGTCTACCGGAGCAGGCGGCGGCGAGTCGTTGCTGCGGTTTGCCGGAGCCGACACGGTGTTGCTGATTCACGACCGCGAATGGTTGCGGCAGCGTGTGCGTGCCGTGGCGGAGGAAACGTTGTCGGAGAGTGCGTTGATTGCCGATGAGGGCGACAAGCATGCTATGGACAATGTGGTCGACGCAGAGCAGTTCTGCTGCGACATCGACAGCCACCGCTATGCCGACTATGCGGTTAGCAACCGTGGCGACTACGATGCGGCGCTGACTTTTGACACATCGTTGCAGGGTGTGTTCCACAAAAATTTCGACATCATCAGTTCTACGTTCCGTCAGTTTGAGTCGGACGGCTATAAAATATACATACTTTCCGACAGCGAGCCTCAGTTTGAACGTCTGCGCTCTATCTTCGACGACCGAAAGGACGATATCCGCTTCACGCCGGTGCTGCGCACGCTTCATGAGGGATTTGTCGACAACGAGCGTAAGATTTGCGCGTTTACCGACCATCAGATTTTTGAACGCTTCCATAAGTACACGCTCAAGAGCGACCGTGTGCGTTCGGGCAAGTTGGCACTGTCGCTGAAGGAGTTGTCGCAGATAGAGGTGGGCGACTTTATTGTGCATGTCGACCACGGAGTGGGACGCTTTGGCGGGTTGGTGCGCACTGCCGTCAACGGAAAGATGCAGGAGATGATAAAACTCACATATCTCAACGATGATAAGATTTTTGTGTCGATTCATTCGCTCCACAAACTGGCAAAATACCGCGGCAAGGAGGGTGTGCCTCCGAAGCTCAACAAACTTGGGTCGGGGGCGTGGAACAGGGTGAAGGAGCGCACGAAGTCGAAACTCAAAGACATCGCGCGCGACCTTATCCAGCTTTATGCCGCACGCCGCAAGGAGAAGGGATTCGCATATTCGCCCGACGGATATCTGCAGCATGAGCTCGAGGCCTCGTTTATCTATGAGGACACGCCCGACCAGCTGAAGGCGACGGAGGCGGTGAAGGCCGATATGGAGAGCGAACGCCCGATGGACCGCCTGGTGTGCGGCGATGTGGGATTCGGCAAGACGGAAGTGGCGATACGTGCTGCGTTTAAGGCTGCCACCGACGGCAAGCAGACCGCTGTGCTTGTGCCCACCACGGTGCTGGCTTATCAGCATTTCACCACGTTCTCAGAACGCTTGAAGGACTTTCCCGTGCGTGTCGACTATCTCAGCCGTGCGCGTAAGCCGAAAGACGTGAAGCGCATCCTTGAGGAATTGAAGGAAGGCAAAATAGACATAATCATAGGCACTCACAAACTTATCGGAAAGACGGTGCAGTTCAAAGACTTGGGGCTGCTCGTGGTTGATGAGGAACAGAAATTCGGCGTCGGTGTGAAGGAAAAACTGAAACAGCTGAAGGTGAACGTGGACACGCTCACAATGTCGGCTACGCCGATTCCGCGCACGCTGCAGTTCTCATTGATGGGCGCGCGCGACCTCAGCGCCATCAACACGCCGCCGCGCAACCGCTATCCGATTATAACCAATGTCACTGCCCTCGATGACGAAATACTGCGCGAGGCAATCAATTTTGAACTGGCGCGTGGCGGACAGGTGTTTATTGTAAACAACCGCATCGAGCAGCTGTTCGACCTTGAGAGCCGGGTGCGCCGTCTGGTGCCCGACGCCCGCACGGTGGTGGGGCATGGGCAGATGGCGTCCGACAAGCTGGAACAGACAATCATCGACTTTGCCGCGCATCAGTACGACGTGCTGCTTGCCACCACAATCATTGAAAGCGGCATCGATATGCCGAATGTCAACACCATCATAATCAACAATGCGCAGAATTTCGGTTTGTCGGAACTGCATCAGTTGCGTGGACGGGTGGGGCGCAGCAACCGCAAGGCGTTCTGCTATCTGCTTGTGCCGCCTGAAGCCGCGCTCACACCGGTGGCGCGTCGCCGTCTGCAAGCCATTGAGAGCTTCTCCGACCTCGGCAGCGGCATACATATCGCCATGCAGGACCTCGACATCCGCGGCGCCGGAAACCTGCTCGGAGCCGAGCAGAGCGGCTTTATCGCCGACCTCGGCTATGAGACGTATCAGAAAATTCTCAAAGAGGCGGTGCTTGAATTGAAGACGGAGGAATTTGCCGACACCTTCGCCGACGAGCATCAAGACTCCGCCAACGCTGAATATGCCAACGACTGCACCATCGAGAGCGACCTCGAAATCCTCTTTCCGGCATCCTACGTGCCTCAGGAGAGCGAGCGCATACTCCTGTACCAAGAACTCGACAACATGGAGCGGCAGGAGGATGTCGATGCCTTCTGCAAGCGGCTTGAAGACCGTTTCGGAGCGATTCCCGACCAAGCGCGCGAGTTGATTCTTGTGGTCACGTTGCGCAGGCTTGCCCGCCGTCTCGGCATTGAGAAAATCGTGTTGAAGCAGGGGCACATGACAATGTTTTTCGTATCGTCGGAAAATGCGGCCTACTATCAGTCGCCGGCATTCGGACGCATCCTGACTTATTTGCAGCAGAATGTGCGCATAGCCAACCTCAATGAGCACAACAACCGCAGGTCAATGCGCATCGACGGCATCAAGACCGTGCGCGAAGCCACCGACGTTGTGCGCCACATCCTCGATCTCCCCGTATGCGATTAGACGTGTAGCGCCTTTCCGTGAAATCCATGCGGAATAGGCGATTGAGGGGAAAGCATACTGTCGCTGAACAAGGAGCTTATACACAAACTATGCTGATGGCAAGGCATCAGAAAATCGCCAAACTCTTTGATAAAGATTTTTGGGTGACGCAATGACGAAGTCAGGAAAGAAACTCATTGGCGATGAGTCCAAACTTCTTGAAGACCACTGAAAGGTGAATAAGGAAATCCTCACTCGCCATTTCTATGATATGTCAAATATGATGTCAAGGAATGAAGGCGTGTGGTTGGCGAATGGTTGGGTGAAGGTCTTTCTTTGGATTTTCTTGCCGTGTCTGCTGTACACAATATTCTCGATTGTCTATTTTGTAGCATCGTATTTTGATAAATAATAAAATCCTTCAACTCTCATTTGTAATACGTAAACTGAGTGTTGAAGGATTTTGTTTTCGTATCATTATTTCATCTTGATTGCTTGAAACTTTGTTTTCTTGTTGAATCCCATAATGACTATATTGTATTCATATGGATAATATACGAAACCTTTATATACAATATATGGCATAGGGACATTTGATGGTAATGATACGCTTACATTATTAACTGTATCTTCTATTTGGATGCCTATAATCCATGGCCCAATGCTTTTTTCAGTAAACTTACATTTTCCAGAAAAATCAATCATGGCTTGGGGAGAATAGTCTTCTTCTATAACTTTTTGGCTAACACATTGTAAAGTGTCTTGCACATCTTTACTTAGCTCACCAAATGTTATGTCTTTGCATTTTTTATTTATACTGGAACACGAAGCAGTAAGTAATATGGCTGAAATGATAAAGCTATAGACTGATATTCTCATTGTTTTATATTGCATTAATTATTTGTTTTTAGGAGATATATCCTTGATAATGTTTATACCATAAAGACCTTTAACAAAGGTGACACATACAGAATCACCTTGATTGATTTTTTTGAAAACTTTTGAATCATCCAGACGAAATGTTTCTTGGTTGTCTATAAATTTCAAGTTCACGTAGTATTTTGAAAGTCCCCAACTACGATAACCACCACGTCTTTGAATATATCTCTTACCAACAACGTATGCGTCAAGATGGTACGTATGGGAACTGGTGAACCAATAATTTGTTGTATAGAACAAGACACACAAAACACCAGTAACCACTATTCCAAAGCAACATCCTAATACAACGTGAAGAAATATAGATTTTTTCTTAATCCCAAATTTAGCAAAGAATATGAGGATTGTTACCACTGGAATAATACCCCATATCCACATTGGGATACAAATGATGGTATGTGTAATAATACTGTGAATATAATCATATAACGTGGAGAATGTAATTATACAAATGGCATATGACAACCATCTGTATGTTTTCTTCTTCCAAATGCGTTTTATAAGTTTACCTAATCCCACCAAAAACACCATACTGTCCATTATCAGAATTAGATAATTCTGTTGTTTTTTTCAATTTACTACCTTCATAAAGGGTTCGGTAAGAAATCTTGCGATGCCTTACAAAGCGTAGCCATAGATAGCGTAAGCCTGTACCGATACGAATAATAATAATATTCTCCAAATAATATCTGAAAAGTTCTTCCATACTCAATAGAGAACTCTGTTTTTTTCTTATCCCCTGTTGATTCTTTCCACCAATTCG
>ULQB01052685.1_pt1 | contig 10527 bp, 6 predicted proteins | sample 1954041 | NCBI WGS metagenome assembly ULQB01 (sample SAMEA4835644, study PRJEB28245) | human gut metagenome | biome: gut microbiome; material: fecal sample | place: Denmark | collected 2008 | reverse complement strand
GGAACAGCGATGCGGAGGATGCGCGAAGACCACCTGTGTGGAAGATCTTACTTCTGCATAAAGACGGCCCAACAAGGTGACGAGCGGTATCTCCATGAACCCGCACCAATGGCAGGAGCATAGCTATGTGGCCTGCTGCGGCACGTCTCCGAGTCCGGTCTTGCAGATGCTGAAACTGGAGACGCAGATCGTCTATCTGTGTCTCGACAATGACAAAGCTGGTCATGCTGCAAGTGAACGGATGGCAGAGCTTCTGCACGAACGCGACGTTATGACGGAACGACTTGTACCGGAACTGAAAGACTGGAACGACGATCTGCTCCACGCTCAGAAGGAGGAACTTGCGCCATGCCTGAGTCTGTAACGCCGTTGATCGCAGCCGGTGTGGTGATCGTCCTGTTCATCGTCCTGCTCTCAGTTCTCACAAGTAATTACTCGCTTAACGGCATCAAATCCAAAACCGTGGGAGACGGCCAGCACGGAACCGCGCGCTGGGCGACCACGCAGGAGATCAAAAAATCGTATGCCAGCGTGCCGTTTGATGTTGCTTCATGGCGCGCAGGAAAGAATTTGCCGGAGGTGCAGGGACTGATTCTCGGTAGCACACAGCGCGGCAAGCAGCTCGATGCGCTGGTCGACCGTGACGATGTGCATTGCCTCATGATTGGTGCATCGGGTGTCGGCAAAACCGCCTTCTTTTTGTACCCAAATCTCGAATTTGCCTGTGCCAGCGGCATGAGCTATCTGGCGCTTGATACGAAGGGGGATTTGGCAAGAAATTACGGTACGATTGCGAAAAAGTACTATGGCTACCACGTTTCCGTGATCGCTCTTCGCAACCCGACGCGCTCGGACGGGAGCAATCTTTTGACGCTCATCAACCGCTACATGGGCATCGCGCGGGAGCATCCGGACAACCTTGCGGCGCGGGCGAAAGCGGAAAAATACGCGAAGATTCTTGCCAAAACCATCGTCAATCCGGGCGGCGATGATCAGGACCGCGGACAGAATGCGTTCTTCTACGATGCCGCCGAGGGACTTCTCACGTCGGTCATCTTACTCCTTGCCGAGTACGTTCCGCCCGACAGCGCGGGGCATGAAAAGCGACACATCGTGTCCGTTTTCAAACTGGTGCAGGAGCTTCTCGCGCCCAGCGGTCAGGGCAAGAAAACTGGCTTTCAGGTCTTGATGGACAATCTTCCTTCAACACACAAAGCCAGATGGTTCGCGGGCGCAGCGCTCAACACATCGGAACAAGGCATGGCTTCCGTCATGTCCACGGTGCTGTCCCGGCTGAATGCTTTTCTGGATTCCGAGCTGGAGCAGGTGCTTTGCTTTGACAGCGCCATCGACGCGGAACATTTTGCCGCCGAGAAATCCGCGATCTTTCTGGTGCTGCCGAAAGAAGACAATACCAAAAACTTTATGGCAGGTTTGATGATCCAAAACCTTTCGCGGGAGCTTTTCTCTGTAGCCGACGAGCACGGCGGCAAGCTGCAAAACCGTGTTGTGTTCTACTGCGACGAGCTTGGCACGATGCCGCCGTTTGACGTTCTGCCGCTGTTCTCCGCAGGCCGAAGCCGCAAGCTGACGCTCGTGCCGATCATCCAGAGTCTCGCGCAACTCGAAAAGAATTACGGAAAGGAGGGCGCGGAGATCATAGCCGATAACTGTCAGGACACCATCTTCGGCGGCTTCGCACCCAACAGCCAGACTGCGGAAACGCTCTCCAAAGCCCTCGGCAGCCGGACGGTTTTGACTGGTTCCGTCAGCAAGGGCAAAGACAATACGAGTCAGAGCTTACAGATGGCGGAACGTGCATTGCTCTCACCCGACGAGCTGAAAAATTTGCCAAAGGGAAACTTCATCGTAATGAAAACTGGCTCGCACCCGATGCGCACAAAGCTGCAATTATATTTCAAGTGGGGCATTAGCTTTGAAGAACCGTACCAAGTGCCGGAACGTGCCCAGCGCGAGGTTTACTACGCGGGAAAGGAGGAATTGCTGATGAATATTAAAAAGAGTTTGTATGCTCAACGTCGACCGTCTGCAACGCCGAAAGCGGATGACTATATGAGCAGCTACAGCGAGAAATGAGCTTCTTCGGTGATATTTACGCCGATCCCGATCTGCCGCACCGGGCGCGAACCGTCTATATGTACCTCCGTGACTGCGCAGGCGGCGGGAGCTGCTGGCCGGGCGTAAAAACCATAGCCCGTGACCTGCACCTCTCGCTGCGCACCGTGCAGCGTGCGCTGAACGATTTAGAATGCGCCGGATATGTCCAGCGACAACGCCGCCGCCACCGTGAGAATGGACGCTGCACGTCAAACTTATACATTATAATAAATGAGGTCAAATAGCAACGCGGACGCTCCCCGCCAAGGGGAACGTCCGCGCTTTTGCTGTCACCAGCGCCATGACACCACGGCGCGGCTTGAAGGGCCAACTCTAGCTGAGAACCAATACAGAAAAGGAATCAAAACTATGCAGGAGTTACGTTAAAGTCACCTTAACCCGTCCATTATGAGTAATGGTTAGAGTATAAATCCCATCTACATAAGACTCTGTATAGGCATGCTGTGTACTACCGTTTCCGATAAATTCGATCGATAGAGTAGGTCGGTTTGACACGCTAAGTGAGATGACAGTGTCACGCAGGTCATATCTCTCAGTATCGTGTTTATCAAGCTTTGGATTGTCTATGTGGTAATTCATGTATTCCTGCACATACAGTTTGTTGTCTCCATTCCAGTCTGTACCATAGGAAGTCCAATCGGGGTTAGAACTCTTTCCGGCAACCCATAACTCGTCCTTGTCTGTTCGGAAATTGTTCAACTCAATGCTAAGACTATCTGTATCTTGTTCTGCAACTAAGTATGTATGCGGTGTGAGTGTGAAATTCATCGAAGATGCAAAAGCGGCAGTTGCGGGAATAATACCAGCCGTTTGATTTGTATTGTCGTTAAAAGAACTATTCATGACCAGCCAACGCTCATTCCCGCCAAGCAACGTCTCTACAAATGCATCGCCTGTTGACACTTCTGGATACAATGGATTCATTTTCCCCTGCTTATAGGCAGCGGTCTTCCCATTAAAGTCACTCACATACAATTTGTTGTTCCAGATGTGAGTAGGAACATCACTTTCTTGAACACGATTAGTGAAAAGCGGCAAAACACGGTAGCGGCCACTATACTGTAGGATATTCGTATCCGAAGCATTTCCATATAGACCCGCTGCATAATTCTGTGGCAAGTATGTTTTATTGCTAGTGAATATTCCCGCTTTGATTTCGGCAGCTACAGCGTCTCTCGACGCTGCTGGATTTTCAGTAATATAGCGAAAAGCTGGCAGGATAGATTCTTTAAGGGCCCACGACGCTTTATCATTTACGCCCGTGCAATAGAACGGATGTTCCGCATTGAACACCACAGCACCATTTGCATAGCATTGCAGCATATTCATTGCAAATAATGTTTCCGGGAAAGTATAAACGCGTCGAACATCTTCGTACGTCACTTTATTTATACCGCTGAAGATCCTATGATAGCCAGTTTCATACCATGTCCACGCATCGGTCAGTGCCCCCCAGTTGTCTGCTAGCCCGCCTAGCCATGCACCAAGAGCGAAACTGCGCACTGTGTTAAATCCAGAAGAAGTGGTACTCTTAGAATTAATGATCAAGTACTGGTGGTACTTTTTTGCGGCATTATACAACGTATCAGTATCATTAAACCACTTTTCCATCATATTGGCACCGGGACGGTCAATATCCGTCAAAACCAAATAACACCCTTGCTGGGCCATCATTTTTAAATATTTTGCGGATACTTCTGCGACAGCAACTGTATCACTATTGTTGTGATTCTCGGACAGAACGACACCCTTAATGCAATCATGCTCTGCAATAAATTGCGTTAGTTCATCGTCAGGAACTGTGCGATTCAGTACACTGATTGGGGTACCACCCGTCATGAGAGTCAAATAAAGGTTAATATGCTTCGATGTATCTGGCTCGTTTCTGTTGTACTCCTCTGCCTGATCTACAAAATACCCATACCACGCCCACAGAGCATCATGATCGCCATTCCCGCCGTATCCATGTCCAACAAAATCATCTCCATGCAATTGGATTGCCGTATGTGGTTTCAAATCGTCAGGGATCATATCCCATACACCTGTTACAGTCAAATTCCCCTGCGCAGGGACACCCTTCGGCACGGTCTGCCCGGTTGGGTCAGTCATCCATTCGGTGTTTTTTGTTTGCGCATAGATGCTGACGAGAAGCAAAGGATTCTCTTCGTTTACCGGCATTCGCGCAATTTGCTGTATTCCATTTTGTAATATACTGATTTTTTTTGAGTTAATAACAGAGGTGCCAGCCAGCGAAACAGTTAGCAGTGTTTCTCCAGGTGCAACACCCGTTAAAATCATTGACCCATCCTCGGTGTTTTGAGAGAGGGTTGCAATTTGTTCGTTTTCCACCGCAAGCGATAGTGCATCCGTGTACACAGCAATACGGGCTGCCTGCATTGCTGTTGCAACAATCGTTACGCTTTCTCCGGAATCAAGTAAAATAACTCCTGGATGGATGTCGAGATGATTGACTGCTCCTGATAAGGGATCAGAGCCTACATAGTATTCAAACGCATCAACTTCAATCCATGTGTCCTGAGCAGATATGCGAATGGTATGTTCACCGGACGGTAATCCATTTATTTGGAAAATCGTTTGCTGATACTGTGGCCCGGCAGATACAGAGGCATTCACATATGCAAAGGTTTTTCCGTCCACGCTAAGAATGGCAGAACCGTAATTGCTATCCATTTGACCGATCCAGCGACAGCCCGTTCCGATAAATGTAAAATCAGCAGTTGCATACCTGTCATCGGTTTGCTTTGACAGCCCATTGATACAAGCAGTTTCACTATTGTCGGTCCACGATCCGGAATATATAATCCTATCGCTATGGCTGTCAACCTGCACCCAATTTCCAGACGGTTCTGTTACCGTGATGGAGATAGTGCGCATATCTGAACCAGCCGTTACTGTAAGATGCTGTACGCCTGGGCGTATGCCCGAGACAATACCATTTTGGCTGACGGATGCGTATTCTCCATTCGCTGGAGAATATTCCACAGCATGAGAGGTTGCATTAAATGGAGAGAGTATCACGATTTGTGCAGTCTCGCCAACAGCTATTTCCTGCTTTGATAGCGAGATATCTCCTATTCCATTCGGAATGTCGCCCTGCGGCACGAACGTTTGAAGTTTCGTAATCTGAACACCGTCATGTGGAAAGAGGCCTTGACGCTTCCCTTCTTTTTTAGGTTCAATCGTCAGTACATGCGTTCCTAACGCCAAGCCGCTAATTTCAAATATCGTTTGATTTTGCAAATTTCCAGACAAAACATATTGGCTGTTCACATTTGCTTGTTCGACACCATCAAGGTAAACATTTGCTTCTCCAAAGCATCGCTCCTTTTGCCCAATCCAGCGTACACCAGTTCCGTAAAAGCAGAGCGTTGCAGTCGAACCTTTTTTATAGGAGTATGCATCAGTGTCCTCACCAATTTCCCAGTTCTCGTCAAACATAATGTTTCCGCTTCCGGGTGTAACGTCGATCCAACTTCCCCCGATAATCGGCTGAGGTGTTTGTGGAACATATGGTTCACCCCAAGTCAAAGCAGTATCGCGCTGGTTCACGAAATCGTCTATTTCATAATAACCAATTCGCCAACGCAAACTAGAGGACTCTTTGCCGCCAGAGTACCAAATTCGGAGCTTATCACTCCGGTTGCTTGTAGCCGGTTCATAAGTGAATGTCGAGCGATAAATAAAGTTCTGATCCCATGCCCCAGTACGAGGAGAAATAATTGGTTTCGGGTAAGTTGTCCATGTTACGCCATTTTCGGAGCGGGCAAAAAGTAAATATGTATTTCTCGTATCGCCGCCTTTGGGATATGCGCAAATAATTGCCCAATATTCAGATAGACTATCAATCCATTTTACATCAAGATGCCATGGAATATAGTATTCTACACTTCCTTCACCTCGCAGGATCAGAGATTGCTTAAGTGACGTTTTTTGTGACCATGTCTTTCCGTCTGTTGATGTGCGGAACTCAACAAACCCATTTGGATTCTGCCAGCCAGCAATACCATCATTCTGGTCCGAATTATTGGACCACATCAGCCAATTGCCATCCGAGCGGCGAACGATGGCAGGAGACTGCATATCATATTGATAATCACTCTGAATACAAAGTTCATAGTCCCCAACAGAATATGTACTGGATGCGGCATTATATCCGACTTTAATTCTGCGAAGCTCCGACGGTGTTCCACGCGGAGAGTCTTTCTCCCAGATGTAATAGATCCACAGTTCATCGCTGGTTTCATTGTAAACAAGATCAGTATCACAGTTATGTGTATTTGCGGGTTCATGCTCGACACCTGTCAGCGGATTCGTTAACCCATCAGGAACAGTCCACGTTAGACCGTCTGTTGACGCGGCAAGGCACGGATTTTCATATTGCGAATACCCCTCTTGATTCGGCGTAAGTGCCATCCAATAGCGAAACCCACCCCAAGAGCTTCCGTTCCCAAAGTCAATTACGTCGGGATGCGTAACACTTAAGTCTTGCTTTGCACGTTCACCGGATTGGACTTCATGTTCATAGGTTGGAATATCGAGTGCGTCGCGAAGAGTATAGGTCGGTGCCTGCGTACTCCACGCTTGAAGTTCGATATAGTGTCCACCACTTTCAGTGCCGCTGTGGCCAACGTTCATGATACGAATATATCTGGCTGTTATAGGAGAATCTAACGGGATCTCAATGCCGGCATCTGTAAATACTGGGTCGTTGTTTTTCGCATTTTCAGACCCGAACCCAAAATAATTATTCTTGTCAGAGTTGAATGCAAACGTACGGTTACCCTCAGGGAACGTGGGATCAGTAGAGAGCATAATAACCAAACCGTTTACGGTACGTTCCCAGTAATTCCAGAAATTGAGCCTACAAATGGGATATTCATCCTGCAGGTCAATCTGTGCATAGCTCGGATCTTGACCGGTTTGGGAACCATCTCGGTTGACCTCTGTATATCCGGAGTTATTATCATTATAAAGTCCGTCTGTGATGAGCGATGCTGGACGAGCGGAATCAACACTGCCACCATGATTGACTGTAACGGGTTTCTTAAGTGCAACGTTGTAGAGAGCGGGAGTTGTTGTGTCTTCGCCATATACTTCGATTTCCAACCAGTGCGCACCTTGCCCAGCACCATCAGTATGCCCATTATTGAAGAAACGCAAATAACGAGCGTTTACTGCTTCGGTTAGAGTTATCGTGTCACCCGCTGCTGTCGCATTTTCAAACTGTGGGTCAGTTCCTTTGCCAAGGCCGAAAAAACCATTCGGTTCGGTTTGATCTGCATTCCAGATAACATAATAGCTACCAGGTGCAAAATTGGAGTTGTTGGAAGCAAGTATAACCAAGTTCTTCAGCGCACGACCATAATATACCCATAGGTTGATTTGGGAAATGCTATACTCTTTTCCTAAATCCATCTGTAACCAATAGGCTGGATTTGCCGGGTTTGAACTGTTACTTTGTTGCATCTGATCGTTGCCAACAACGAAATAGTCAGAACCGCCAGATGCCTTATTGCCGTCTACGAGCAATGATGCAGAGCGTCCCGTTCCGACATTCCCTTTATAGGTGATTGCCGTTGCTGTAGTCGTTAATTTTTGGAGAGCGGCATCGCTCGCAGAAGCAGATACCGCAGCAATTGGTATTACTCCAAACAGAATACAAATTGCCAAAAAAGCAGGAAGCAATCTTTTTTGAGTTAATTCCTTCAATGATCGCATACATTATCCTCCTATAATTTCGTCCGTTGGCAAGTTGCTTACATTTCGATTTTACAACTCATGTTGCCAAAATCACATGGAGTATTTTAACTTGTGTATGCGTATTTTTGACCTCTTTTGTATAGCACAGACAGTTTTCGCATGAGATACGACAAAAAACTAGCAAAAAAGCAAGGTGGGAAAAAGCAATTTATCTGGATTTCAAATTGATTTTCTGGCAGCAGGACCATAATTCCCTATGACTTTCGCTATTTCTGACTTTTTGATGAAGCCCTTTTCGCAAAAGTGCTGTTACCGCATCGTCTTAGCTATTTTCGCTCATTCCTTCTCTTCTGCGCTGTACCTGCTCTTGATATGCTTTCGCTGATACCCCAGAATACTTTTTAAACACATGGCTGAAGTAGGTAGTATCTTCGAATCCGGTACGCTGTGCAACCTCGAAGATTTTAAGATTCTGTTCCTCCAGCAGATGCTTCGCATATTCTATTTTTTTACTAGTAATCGTGTCCATGATTGTTTTTCCGGTCTTTTGCCTAAAAAAACGGCTGAGATAGCCTGGACTGACATGAACAGCCGCAGCAATGTCCTTTAGTGTGAGCGCCTCACAAAAATGACGATCGATGTACTTTTGCACGCTTGCAAGCAGATGGTTTCCTTCCGAAAGAACCTGAGAAACATATTGACAAGCGGAGCAGAAAAGCGCTGTTTGAAGCTGCATACACTCATGGTGAAACTGCGCGCACTCTAGTTCTTGAGTCCACTGTGCTTCGTCAATATCCAGTGCATCCAAATCTGTTCCATAATTTTCTAAAGCACTGCGACACAGATGCAGAATCATTCGCGCAGTTTCCTTTACCTGCGCCTCTGGTTGCGTTTTCTGTTTTTGTAATGAAGCAATCTCGGAAAGAATTTCACAACCAGCAGCTTGGTCACCGCTTCGAAGGCAACGATTTAGGGCAGCAAATTGTGCTGCATAAGTTGGTATTTTTGCAGGCTTGCTCGGCTGGTAGAGATGAATTTCACGTTTATCGTAAAAACGATTTGAGATGGCTTGCTGGGCCTGCGCAAGCGCCTCTTGCAGATCAAAGAGTTGGTGAATGACATTGCTGATTCCCCAATAGAGGGGTTGCGAGCCCAGTTTTTGAAACATTGCCGTGCTGTTTGCGCATATGCTTAACACCTGTTTCTCTGGAATATCCATAAAAACGAGCACAAAGTTGTGTGGCCCATTCGGCAGCAAATACAGATTGTCTTCTGACATAAAACTGCGTAACAAATTCTCTGCTTGTTGCTGCTTCTTATGATCTTTCCCCGCATTTACGAGCGCAACTTGATATGTTTTAGCCTGCAGATTTTCATAACCGCTCTGTTTTGTAATATCCTGTGCAGAATGGAAAGTTCCATTCAAAATTGCCTTTAGAAGATAGAATGATTGCGCTTTGAGCCCTTCTTGGAACATTGCCTGCTGCTTCAGCTGCTTTTTGCAGCGTTTGACCGCAGATACGATTTCGCTCATATCCCCATTTTTCGTGACATAGTCTGTTACACCATACTGAATTGCTTGCCGCGCATACGAAAAATCAGCAAACGCAGTTAACAGGATCATCTGAATAGCCGGATATGTTTCATCCACCCATTTTGCAAGCGCAAGCCCGTCAACAACGGGCATCTTTATGTCGGAAATCACGATATCTGGCTGTATGGATGTTATTACTTGCTTCGCACGAAGGCCATTTTCAGCAGTTCCAATTACTTCACAGCCTAATGCGGCCCAATCTATGAGTGTGCATAGACCCTTTCGCATTAGCATCTCGTCATCGACAATCAGGACTTTGGTCATATGTGATTTCCTCCCGTGGCAGATGAATCGTTACGGTAGTTCCAATCTGTTCGTAACTTATGATGTGTATCCCGTATGCGGGACCATATAAATGCTGCATTATTTTATAAACAGTATTCAGTGCGACCCGGTTATGGCGGTTCCCAGACACGGGCAGATCAAGCGGTAGCGGAATCTCACCATTTTGTCCCTCGAAGCCAACGCCATCATCCGCGACCACAAGCTCTATCGCCCCATTTTCAGCATAACCAGCAGACACATGGACAGTTCCTGAACCATCCTTAGGCTCGATGCCATGTCCGACCGCGTTTTCTACCAGCATTTCGATAATAAGCTTCGGAACAAGGCAGGTTAGAAGTTCTTCGTCCGAAACGGATACCTGATAGGATATTTTCTCGCCGAACCGCATTTGCTGCAACTCAATATAAAACTTTGCATATTGCAGTTCTTGCGCCAAAGGGATTTTGACATCACCGCCTCCAGAGAGCCGAGCCTGCGTCAATCCAGCAAAATTGCTTGCCATCTTCTGAATATCGGCGTTTCCGTCCATCTGCGCCATAAGTGCGATGCTACACAAAACATTGTACATAAAATGTGGGTTGATTTGGCTCTGTAAAAAGCGAAGCTCGCTTTCTTGGGTGACAAGCTTTTTCTCGTAGACATCGTTGATTAGATGATCAATGGTATCCGTCATGGCGTTGAAGGCCTGACTCATGGTAGAAAACTCCTGACAATCGTACTGTGGGAGCTTGACGCTGAAATTCTGCTGTGCGACCTGCCGGAGCTGGAGCGTCATCTCCTGAAGCGGC
>ULQB01048001.1_pt1 | contig 10561 bp, 10 predicted proteins | sample 1954041 | NCBI WGS metagenome assembly ULQB01 (sample SAMEA4835644, study PRJEB28245) | human gut metagenome | biome: gut microbiome; material: fecal sample | place: Denmark | collected 2008 | reverse complement strand
CATTCGCTTTCCGGACTTTCGTCCTTCATGCTCATGTCTGTTTGCCCGGCAAATAATTACACAGCTTTGCCTGCTAGCAGGCATGCTGTGTAATTGCTTGCCGGGGTTATTCACTCATTATATCACTTGTTTTGGCGCACTGTACACTGGACAAACGGCTAGTATTGCACATTTTTTATTATTTTTCATTCTTTCAAATAAAACACTTGCTTTTTTCAGAATAAATATTTATACTAGTACAGGTATTGAGATCCATACATTTGAGTATGGATTTTCTTTCGGCGCGTGGCTCAGCTTGGTAGAGCGCTTCGTTCGGGACGAAGAGGTCGCAGGTTCAAATCCTGTCGCGCCGATTTTTTATGCTCTTTTTTACGCACAGTTATAAAACAATCCGTTTTTCCGAATCTTAAAAATGGAAGAACACATTACCCATTATTACGCAAGACGTTTGCACTCTATTCTAACGCAACGGTGCTAAGTTCCCCGCCTTTGGCGGCTCACTAAGAACCGGCGTTAGAAAAGGCTTGCTGCATAATAGTAATGTATCCTTCCATTTTTGTATTTCAACACAAGAAACGGATTGTTTTATAACCGCGCATACAGGTAAGCGAATTTTTATCTTGTCACCGACAGTATTTTTCTCTGTTTTAAAGTTCGTTTAAGGATTCCCTTTTAGAATACAAGTAAATTAAATAGTTCCTGTACATCTATATCATCTACCTATTATTTCGTAAGTCGTTTCCACTCTAATCCTCGTGCAGCGATATTTACATTACAAATACGAATTGTGTGATCTCTCTTTCCGATGGAACGATCACAAATAAAGACAGCGACAGCTACCTGATGAATATTTGCGGCAACTCCGCTTCCCATGGCTGGGGTACCGCTGGAGCAAATGGCGCACAGGTAACATTTTCCGCAAGCGACCAGACCTTAGACGGTGATATCGTTGTGGATACGATCTCCACGCTTGATATGACATTATCTGATAACAGCACCTTTAACGGAACGATCAACATTATCGATAATGCCGATGGTGGTACTGCTGTCTCCGACAATGCCGTTGTTACGATTGATTCCGGAAGCACCTGGAATCTGACTGGTAACTGCACGATCAGCAGCCTTACCAATAATGGCACGATCAATTTCAACGGCTACACCATCACTCTTGCAGATGGCACGGTGTTGAAGTAAATTTCTGAAAGCACCCTATGGTTACTCATAGGGTGCTGAGAAATTGATCCAGCATATACAATGGAACATTCACCATCCAATCTTGTTTTCTAAATTTCGACATAGAAGATCGTATTGCCATTTCAGGTTTATATTTTTCACAAAAAGCTCGCAAACTCTTTGCTCGTAGGTTTTCTTCTGCTTTTACCTCAATAGGAATACACTGCATCTCCTGTTGTATCAAAAAGTCAATCTCCCCACTGGAATTTTCTGTAGAGTAATAATACAATTCTCTATCAGCTGCTTTTAACTGCTGTGCAACAAACTGTTCTGTCAATGCTCCTTTAAATTCTTCAAAAATTCTACACCCATCCAGCAACACTTTTGCTGCAATATTTCCCTTTGCCCCAAGAAGCCCTACATCAATCATAAACATCTTGAAGCTGCTCATCTCCATATATGCAATCAAAGGAATATCCGGTTTACTAACACGATAACTTTTTATAATCAAACCGGCATCTTCCAACCACTGGATTGCTAATTCAAAATCCTTTGCTCTGGCGCCTTCCCTCACACAACCATAAATAAACTTACGATTTTCTTTTGCAAGCTGAGCCGGAATAGAATTCCATACCATCATAATTCTTGGAATTACATCTCTGGGTGCATGCTTACTAAAATCCTCTTCATAATACTTCAGTAAATTCTTCTGGATTTCTCTTACTTCATTAAAGTCATCTGTATCTAAATATGTTTGAATAACTTCTGGCATTCCACCTATATAGTAATATTTTTTTAATAGCTCCGTATATTTTATAGAATAGGCATTTATCATTTCATAATCACGCGATTGTAATAATTTTGCCAACTCATTTTCACCATTTGCGCATAAAAACTCGCTGAAATTCAAAGGATAAAGCTGCATGAAGTCTACCTTTCCAACAGGAAATGAAGTACCACTATGAAGTGCTACTCCTAATAATGATCCTGCAGCAATTATGGCATATTGTGGTGCATTTTCATAAAAATATTTTAACGATGTAAGAGCCTCAGGCGCTTCTTGTATTTCATCAAATATAATCAATGTATCTGCTGCTTCAAAACTTTTTCCATACTCAATTTTAATAGCAGATACAATACGCGCAATATCAAAATCAATTTGAAATACCCTTTTCATAATTTCATTATTATCAAAGTTAATATATACTGTATTCTTAAAATATCGCGCACCAAATTCCTTCATAATCCATGTTTTTCCAACTTGTCTGGCACCTTGGATAATTAAAGGTTTTCTTTTTTTCTTATCCTTCCATTTTTCTAACTTTATAAATAAATCTCTTTCCATAACTTCATACCACCTTTGCACTTATCCGTAGCAGTTATGCCAATATTATATGCTTTTATTTATATTTTATCAACATTTTTCAGGTGGTAATTTGTTCGTCTATAGCATTTTTCAGGTGGTAATTTTTATAAACTCAACAATTTTCAGGTGATAAATATACTCATTCAATTCTTCCATCCTCTATCCTGTACCGGATCGGACACCGCATCGCAACCTTTGGATCATGCGATACGATAATGATCGTTATCCCCTGTCTGTTTAGTTCCAACAATAAATCCATAAGACTATCGGTATTTTCAGAATCTAACGCTCCCGTTGGTTCATCTGCAATAATTATTTTTGCATCCATTGCCAATGCTCTGGCGATCGCAACCCTCTGTCTTTGTCCACCGGATAACTGATTTGTCTTTTTTTGCTCTAGTCCTGAAAGCCCGACAGCCGACAATATCTCCTTTGCTTTATTTTCAAATTTGCGGTTATATCGTCCTCCGATCACTTCGGGCAGACATACATTTCGCAGAACTGTATCGTTTCCAAGAAGTCCAAAATCCTGCATGATCATCCCTATCTTTTGATTGCGTATTCTGCATCTTTCTTTATCAGACATATCAGAAACCAGTTTCCCACAAAAACGATATTCTCCGGAACTCGGCGAATCAATTCCCGCAATAATATGCAGCAGAGTTGATTTTCCGGAACCGGAAGGTCCCGTAATGGCAACCATATCCCCCTCTTCTATTCTCAGATTAATATCCTTTAATGCATGCGTCTCGGTTGCTTTTCCTGCATTATATATTTTTTCAATCTTTTCTAATTCGATCATATCAGTCACCACCCTTTAATAATTCAATCTCCGCCTGTTTTCCGGTGCGCCGGAATCCCATCCATATGCTCAATAGCAAAATAAACAAAAGCACACCTGCTGAAAATCCATAACTAAATATCCCTATGTATCCGTAACTCTCCTGTATTTTTAATACCGTTTTTGTAAACCATGGATATAAAAGTACCGCTATTCCAAATGACACTGCCAGCAAAATTGCACCGGATGAGAAAATAACCGCTATCATCTTCTTTCTTGTCATTCCTAATATATAAAATACTGCAAACTCATTTTTCTTCTGTGCGATCATAAGACACAGATATCCGCCATATCCAAACACTGCGATCAAGGTCAACAAAGCAAATGCAAGCACATACCATGCATTTTCTTCCAGCATATTCTTAAAAGCTCCTGCTGCTATCGTCCGGTAAGTATTTAAAGTTCCATAATTTCTCATTTTACTTTGCAAAGAGGTTGCCAGATTTTCTCCCGATACATGTTTTTCCGGTTCTATAAGAAAATTAACATTTGTCAAACGAGCAAACAATTCATCCATAGCCTTGCCAAATACAATAAATCTGTATTCCGATAAATCTTTCGACGGAACTGCCATATCTCCCAGTTCCATGATATCTCCATAACTGAAAACCACAGGAACCGCACTGTCTTCCTGTAAGATACCCACCACTTCACACGGTATTTTTATCGTATCATCAAAAGCAAGATTGATTTCCGTCTTTGTTCCAACCGGTAATTCCTCTGCCATAGAATCGCTGACCAATATCGGGACATATCCTTCCGATACATTTTTCAACACCGCTGATTCCGTATTTAACTGGATAACATCTAACATTTCGCTCGAATATAAAACCAGATTTGCGCTGCCCAGCTTCCCATCCGTCTGCATATAAGTACCATTTTCAAATGCATATCGATCTACTTTTTTCACACCGTCCGACTCCCGCAGCAGCTCATAAATCTCTTTTGCCGCAGTTCCATTTCCGGCCATTTCCTGCGCATATATTGAATTATTCTTGCTAAAATGAACCATAGAATCAAAGTCTAATGTATATGCCGCTTTTACCTGCTTTTTCTCCATCAGATATGAATCGACCGGTTTTAATACAACAAATGACATTTCAAGCATACATATCAACTGAATGAATAAAACAATCTCCCCAAACAACTTCTTTGTATATAAATACCTGCATATCCGAAGAAAATTCATACGATCTCCCCCTTTGTATATAAACGAACCACCTTTCCCATCGGTCTTAACGTGCATAATATCGAAAATCCAAACATAACAGCTAATATATATATCAGGCTGTCAGGCATTGGGAATGCATTTCCATAGACATATTGAAGTAATGGAAATGTCAGATATTGCAGAATAATCGCAATGATACTGCCAACGCCATAATATAAAAGCCAGTGTCCATATATCAATAACATACACCGTACTTTTGGCATCCCGCACAACCACAAAACGGTGATCTCTTTTTTATAAGTTGTGATCCACTCTGCCATGAGTCTGATCACTGTTATCCCGGCGATCATACACAAAAGAAATGCAAGTATTTCATATTGCGTCCGTCCTTCTTCCAGCACATCATTGGAATTGCTATCGGGTAAATATACTTGTGTCGATGGAAACATATCCTGTATTTTTTCTGCATATTTCTTCAAATCCTCATAAGATGCATAATTGAATTGCGCCAAAATCTGTTCCGGTTGAAATTCTTCTTTATAGCATTTATATGGGATCAACATATATTGCATTTCCTCACCGGCTTCTTCCCCTAAAATGTCGATCTGTGACTGTGATGATCTGGCTGAAGCAAAGGACCATGGAATGATCCAGCCCATACCGATTACTTCATATGTATGCTCGCCTGCCTCAAAGCTTCCGCTTCCGGCTATTGCATTTTTCATATTATCAGATACAAAACCAACATATTCACCTGCTGCCTGTTCCTCCTTGTTAAAAAAATTTCCTGAAGTAATCGGGAACCAATTGTTTCCTTTTGTTCCATCCCAGCCTACCAATACTTTTTTGTTTTCCAATCTTGTGAAATATAATACATTTACCATGCCTTTCTTTGAAATGCTGTTCAGATATGCAGACATCTCATCCATATTTATACCGTTTTTCTCGTCTATATCGATCGTCAGAGATGCTTCCGTATTGCTACAGGTAGCCAACTGATACTGTCCAACTGCCAGACCAAGCATGATACTGATACAATATACACATATGACAACGCCCAACAATAACAACCCGGATATGACAGGATTCATGCTTATGTGTTTCTTTAATACATGTCCGAATATCATAGATATGCCCTCCTTCCTAAACAACCTTGCAAGCAGACAATTTTACGGCCATGGCTCATTCCATACACCTGAAAGATCATCCCTTGCAAGTAAATGATTTTCATCATCATACCATCCACATTCCCCTGTTCAAGGCACGCCGGCGCAAACAACATCCTGCCGGATGCAAACAACATACGGAAATGAAATTATAGTCTTCACAGCAAAGGCTGGTATGTTACAATAAATATTGTAGAAGTGTAGATTTATCGAAAATGAACACAAACGATATGGGAATGCGAGGGGATATTTTTGAGTGACTATATTGCAGAATTTATTATAAATATCTGGGTATCATTTCTTTTTCTGATACTTGCAAACGGAAAATTAAACCGGCGAAGCTTCAGATATTCTTATCTGTTACAGATCCTGTCGGTTCTCGTATTGGCAGAATGTGCCTTATTACTGGATGTCATGCAGGCTCCCGTTATCATCAAATCCCTGACTATACTATTGGTCTTACATTACCTGTATATTCTTTACGTTCCAGATCAGCAATCTGTTCTGGGTCGTTATATTCTGCATAGTAGAACTTGCTTCCAAATTCACAGCGACCATATTTCCTGTAGAATGGCTGCACACAGATGCCGATGGGATGCTGACGGATTATGCAGTACAAAGCCCGGTTACGATCCTGTATCTTCTGACCCTTACGGTATTGACATCCATTCTGCTCTGTTTCTCATCCAGAGCCTTCAAGCTCTCACGAACAGAAAAAATAATCTTCGTTCTGTTGTCAGTCTTATGCATCGTGATTGAAAATCTTATCGTTGCCGGTCAGGTAAATATCCATACCGGAAGCCCGGAAACCTATGCAGATCTTCTGTCTGCCATCTGTTTCCTGATCTTGATCTTATTTGTCTCCCTGACAATATACCTGTACCATCTCGGCATAGAACGTGAGAAAAATATCCAGTTGTCCAGGCAACAGCTCCTATCAGAAATGGAGCGTAAGCAATACGACCAGATCATCAGCTCCATATCAGAGCTTCGCTATCTGAAGCATGACATCAGCAATCATCTGGACACCCTTCACGCCCTGATGGTAAATCATGCATATCCGGAAGCAGAGGCATTTATCCGGGACCTGACCGCAACCGTAAATAACAACCACTACATTCTTGCGAGCGGCAACTCCACGGTAGACAGCATCCTCACAAATAAACTGATCCAATGTAAATCTGCACAGATTCAGGTTGAATACTCGGTATTTCTGCCGGACAGCATTCCGCTATCGGATATTGAATTATGTTCCTTACTTGGTAATTTATTTGACAATGCCATCGAAGCATGTGAACAGCTTCCGGAAACAGAACAACGCTCGATTGATTTTTCGATGAAACCATTTCAGAATATGCTTTCCATCGCCATAAGCAACCGGACAAATGGATATTACAGAATAGATAAGAAGAATCATTTCCTATCAACGAAAACCATAGAGGATACACCCGAACATGGATTGGGGCTGTCGAGAATCCAAAGTATTGTAAACGATCATAACGGTATTTTTAACATTCAACCAACGACGGATACCTTTATGATCCAGATATTATTGCCACTTAAATGAAAGGATGAACCAATCGGATGAATATAAATATCGCTGTACTGGAAGACATTCCAAAACATTATAAACAATTAGCGGAAGTTATACATAACTGGGCTAAGAAAAAGGAATATGCTGTTTCTGTCAAATGGTTTCACGATGAAACTTCTATTTTAGGATCATCATTTATGAAAGATTGTAATTTGCTGTTTTCCGATATTGAACTGAAAAATGCCGACACGAATATACCTGCCGATGATCACATCAAAAATGGAATCGATATCTGTACACAATTAAGGAAAAACGGATATCAAGGAGATATTATTTTTCTTACAGCCTTCCGTGAATATGTCTTTGACGGATATCAGGCACAGGCGATCAACTATTTATTAAAACCTGTTTCACCTGAAGCGATCGAACGTTGCCTGGATCAGTATATTTCACTGCATTCTTCAGACTATTATTGCCTGCATAAGGACAATAACATCACACGGATTCCGTTCAATGATATCATTTCCATAAGCAGGTTGGGGCATGACTGCTGTATCACAACAGCTTCCGGCTTATACACAGAACGAACCTCGCTGAAAAACATGGAACAGCATCTGCCCGAACCATTTATACGGTGTCACAAGTCCTGCATTGTCAATATAAATCATGTCACCTCATTATCCGGCTCCACGATCTATCTTGCAAATAAACAAACCCAGACGGTCGGAAGAAATTATCTGGATAATGTACGAAAAGCATTGCTGCGAATCGCACAATAAAACAGCACCCTATAAGCATGATACCTTTCAAGCAGTCAATGAAAATAACCAATGTCTGCTCAAAAACGTATCACTGCCCACAGAGTGCCTGAAATAATACATCTCTTACTGACTCTTCACATTCTCCACAAATCTCAGGATCTTCTCCCGGTCTTTGCCGATTCCGGTGTCGTTCTCCACACCGGAGCTGGTGTCTGCACCATCCACATGAGTTGCGGCAAATGCCTCTGCCACATTGTCAGGATTTAAACCTCCGGCAAGAAGGGCAAACTTCTCATCATGCGGAATATCGGAGAGCACAGACCAATTAAAGGTCTTCCCACTGCCCGGTGTCTGTGCATCAAAGATATATCCTTTTACTATGTCCGCCTGATGATATCTCTCATAAGAAGACAGATCATGTACATTAAATGCTTTGATAACAGGAATACGGATCTCCTGCAGCAGTTCCTCGCTGATATCCCCATGAATCTGGATCATCTGAATTCCGGCAGCTTCGATCTCCCGGATCTGATCGAGCGTCGGTTCTACCGTTACCGCTACGGATGTGACCGCAGGGTTCAGCTTTTTTATAAGGGAAGATGCTTTTTCTACTGTGATATTCCGCTTGCTTTTCGGAAAGAACATCACCATTCCCATAAAATCCACGCCAGCTTCATTTACATATTCAACTTCCTGTTCTTCTGTGATTCCACAGATTTTTACCAGACTCATAGCTTCTCCATTCTGTCATTTATATGTACGACCTCTTTATCATAGTGGTAGAACAATACTTCTATATAAGAATCGATTATTTACACAGTTCATCTGCCAGTGCATCGATCTGTGCAAGGCTTGCATCATTTAATGCCGCCTTGATCTGAACTGTTGTATCAGTAAATGTCAGATTCTTGCTGTTTTCAAACATACCCTTCATAACCTTTGCAGCCATTGGAGCCCATGCGCCATTCTCGATCAGACCGATCGTGCGGTTCTGGAAATTACGCTCTGTCAGGTGATTGATGAACTCTCTCATAAATGGGAAAATGTCACCGTTATAGGTCGTTGTTGCAAGCACCAGTTTGCCATAACGGAACGCATCCTCTACTGCCTCTGCCATATCACAGCGGGCAAGGTCATTGACTGCCACCTTTGGACATCCCTTTTCGGTCAACTTCTTTGCAAGAAGCTCCGCTGCCTCTTTTGTATGTCCATAGACAGATGTGTAAGCGATCACTACACCGTCTGTTTCTACTCCATAAGATGACCATGTATCATACAAACCGATATAATATCCGAGATTCTCTGTCAGAACCGGTCCATGAAGCGGACAGATGATCTGGATATCCAGTCCTGCTGCCTTCTTCAACAATGCCTGAACCTGTGCGCCGAACTTTCCTACGATTCCGATGTAGTAACGGCGAGCCTCACATGCCCAGTCCTCCTCTACATCCAAGGCTCCGAATTTGCCGAAGCCGTCCGCGGAGAATAATACCTTATCTGTGCTGTCATAGGTCATCATAACCTCCGGCCAGTGTACCATCGGAGCCATGACAAATGTCAGCTCATGCTTTCCAAGTGATAAGGTATCTCCCTCTTTCACCATCATTCTTCTATCAGCATAATCTTTTCCAAAGAAGTTCTTCATCATGTTAAATGCTGCCGCTGTTGCAACAACTGTTGCTGTCGGATACTTCTCCATGAAATTTGCAAGATTCGCCGAATGATCCGGCTCCATATGCTGAACCACGATGTAATCCGGTGTCCGGCCTGCAAGCTCCGTTTCCAGCTTTGCTAACCATTCATCCGTAAAATTCTGATCCACCGTATCCATAACGGCAATCTTCTCATCCATGATCACATAAGAATTATATGCCATGCCATTTGGCACAATATACTGTCCCTCAAACAGATCGATCTCATGGTCATTCACACCGATGTACTTAATATCATTTGTAACTGTCATTCTTTCTTCCTCCTGCCATTTCATTTATATATTTTCTGCCTGCAATCACTCTATACACCTGCAGTTTTCTTATAACATATGGTATCAACACAGAACCCGATACAATATGTTCTTTGCATTTTTATCTTATCCGCTTTAATCCACAGACTTCAAGGACTCCGCCATATTGATCCGCTCCAGTCTCACCGACATGAACAGGTTGACACAGCCATTAAAAGCAAACGTCAGGATAATGCTGTACACATAACTAAGCGGTGAAATGTAAGTGTCAAATGAAACCATATCCACACGAATCTGATCCATAACAAAGCTATGCAGAAATACTCCGAGCACCAGACCGACTGCTATTCCGATTGCCGTCAGCACCCAGTTTTCACGGAACACATAAGATGAGGTTTCATTTCTGAAAAATCCAAGCACCTTTACGGTTGCAATCTCCCGGATTCGTTCTGTAATATTGATATTTGTCAGGTTATACAGCACGATAAATGCCAGTGCTGCCGCCGACAGGATAACGACCAGAACGATATAGTCCAGACTCTTCATCATATTGCTGATACGTTCGCGCATATCTCCATTCACGACT
>ULQB01071879.1_pt1 | contig 10581 bp, 4 predicted proteins | sample 1954041 | NCBI WGS metagenome assembly ULQB01 (sample SAMEA4835644, study PRJEB28245) | human gut metagenome | biome: gut microbiome; material: fecal sample | place: Denmark | collected 2008 | reverse complement strand
CCCAGCAGCGGATGCTGAACGAGCAGAGAAAGGCCCGGCTGAAGACGAGAGGGTAAGATGCCAAAAGTAATTGTCTTTCGCCAGAAGGGCGACTGGAAGAAGAGCCGGAAATTTTTGAAGCGATGCTCGAACCTGAGCCTGGATGAGCTGCTTGACCGATACGGACAGGAGGGCGTGGAGGCCCTTGCGAAGGCGACCCCGAAGGACACGGGAAAGACGGCAGCAAGCTGGGGCTACACGGTGACGAAGGGAAAAGAGCGCATCGCCATTACATGGAGAAACTCCAACATCGTGGACGGTGTGCCCATTGCGGTTATCCTGCAATACGGACACGGCACGCGAAACGGAGGATACGTAGAGGGAGTGGACTATATCAACCCTGCGATGCGGCCCATTTTTGAGCGGATCGCAGCAAGGGCATGGGGCGAGGTGAGGACAGAATGAGCCAGGAAGTAGACAGCCGCGTTGTTGAAATGCGGTTTGACAACGCAAATTTTGAGAAAAATACCAAACAGACCATCTCGACCATTGACCGGCTGATGGAGAAGCTCCAGTTTAAGGGAGCGGAAAAGGGCTTTGAGAAGCTGGACGCAGCCGCGAAGGACGTGGACTTTGCCACCATGCAGACGAGCCTTGACCGGCTGGAATCCAAGTTCTCGAGCCTGAACATCGTGGCCACCACGGCGCTGGTGAACATTACCAACAAATTTGTGGATGCGGGCGAGAAGCTGGTCAAGAGTCTGTCCATCGATCAGGTGGCCAGCGGCTGGGACAAGTACACCGAAAAGACCTCCAACGTTCAGACTATCATGAACGCCACGGGTAAGAGCATCGATCAGGTGAACGGCTACCTGAACAAGCTGATGTGGTACTCCGACGAGACCAGCTACAGCTTCAGCGAGATGACCAGTGCCCTTTCCCAGATGACGGCTGCGGGCGGCAACATCGACAAGATGATCCCCATGATCATGGGCATTGCCAACGCCACCGCAGACGCGGGCAAAACGGGCTTTGCGTTCCAGAGCACCATCAGGAACCTGACCCAGAGCTACAGCGCCGGACATTTGCAGCTTCAGGACTGGAAGAGCCTGAACCTGATGGGTACGGCCACCAAGGCCCTGAAGCAGGAGCTCATTGACACAGCGGTGGAGCTGGGTGTCATCAAAGAAGGCGAAGTGACCATCGCCAGCTTTGAGTCGAGCCTGCAGAAGAAGTGGGCCAACACTGAGGTCATGGAAAAGACCTTCGCAAAGTATGCTTCCATGATGGAGGCGGCCTATGAGCTGACCCAGAAGAACCCGGGCATGACCAGCTCGGAGGCGCTGGAACAGCTGAAAGGGCAGTACGGAGAGCTGGCAGAACGCGCCGCTCTCGCCGCCCAGCAGGCCACCAGCTTCGCACAGGCCATCGACTCAACGAAAGACGCTGCCAGTTCAAAATGGATGGGCGTGTTTGAGACGATCTTTGGCAACAAGGAAGAGGCCACCGACACATGGACGGAGCTGGCGAACCGGCTGTACGACATCTTTGTGCCGCCCATCGAAGCGCTGAACGAACGGCTGAAGGACGGACTGAACAGCGGATGGAATAAACTGCTTGAAAATGAGCTGGGCGATCAGGCAGATGCCTACAGCTACACCCTCCAGCAGGTGGCACTGGCCAGCGGTGCTGTGACCGAGGACCAGATCACCGAAGCGGGCAGTTTTACCAAGGCATTGCAGCAGAACGGCGTGAGTGCCCAGCTGCTGAAAGCAAGCCTTGACGAAGCACAGACCAGTGCCGAAAAGCTGCTGACCCTGAGCGACAAGGAGATGGCCGCAAAGGGCTATGACCGGGAGACCATCCAGCGGGATGCGGAAGCCTTTGCGAAGCTGAACGCTGAGATTCAAAATGGAACCCTGGACCTGGACGAGTACGCCAAGAAGATCGGCGAGCTTTCCGGCAGAGAGCATCTGGTGCAGAGCTTCTGGAACATCATGGATGCCATTGGCAAAGTGGTGGCCCCTGTGAAGGAGGCGTTCAGTGAGATCTTCCCGCCCGCAGACGGGGAGCGCATTTACAGCTTTGCCGAACGGCTCGACCTGATGACCCAGAAGCTCATTATCACCGACCAGACCGCAGAGAAGATCAAGAAGACCTTCAAGGGCCTGTTCACGGTGCTGAAAGGCGTTACCACGATCCTGAGCAAAATCGGCGCGGTGGCAAAGGAAGCATTTTCGCTGCTGGCGAACGCTGCGAAGCCTGTGGCACAGGTGATGCTGAGCGTGGGAGCCGGGCTTGGGGATTTCCTTGAGACGATCTATAAAGTTGCCACCGGAAGCGGCACCCTGCGGGAGAAGCTGGGCGGCATCAGGACGGCGCTGACGAAGCTCCTGAGCCCCGTGGATGCACTGGGCAGCATGCTGAAAAGCACGAAGATCGCGCAGTACATCGACACCTTCCTGAAAAAAGGCGAGGAGAGCACCGGCCTGCTGGGCACCTTGTACTCCGTGGGCAGGCGGGCCTTTGACGGACTGAGCGCTGTGATCCGGACCGCAGCAAGCGGAGGCATTGGCATCCTGGGTGCGCTGGGCATGGCGATCTCGACCCTGCTCTCCAAACTGGGCGGCCTTGGCGAGAAAGCGGTGCAGGTGCTGGGGCTGACAAAGCCGAATCTGGAGGACTTCCAGCAGAACCTCATCGACATGCCGAAGAACCTGAGCAAATCCATGAGTGAGTTTGCTTCCAGCTTCCAGCGCAGCATGAACAAGATCAACGGCTCGGTGGGGGATGCCTTTGCTCCGGTGAAACAGTTCTTTACCGCTGTGAAAGAGGGCTTTGATGCCATCAGCGGGACGGACGTTTACCGGTTTATGAGCCTGATCGACGTGGGATTGCTGGCGTTCAGCATCGGGCAGATGGCAAAAGCCACCAAGAGCCTGAAAGCAATGCTGGAGACCCCGCTGACCGGAATGCTCAACTCCATCTCCGGCACCTTCAAGCAGCTGACCAGCGCGATCAAGACCTGGCAGAAGAACGAGAGCACCAAGACCCTGACCGGCATGGCCACCGCGATCCTGATCCTGGCCGGGGCCATGTACGTGATGAGCCGGATCAACCCTGACCAGTTCACGGAGATCGCCAGTACGGTCTTTGGCTTCGTGACCCTGCTGACGGTCTCGGCAAAGCTGCTGGAGCCTACCACCAAGCGGTTCACGAAAGCATTTGACAGCCTGAAAGCCAGCGCCCTGAACGCGGCGACCCTGTGGGGCACTGCTGCGGCGCTGATCGGACTGGGCATTGCCATTGGTTCCATTACCAAGGGACTTTCCCGGATCATGGAGGTCATGCAGAAAGGCCACATTGCAGCAAATGTCTCAGCGCTGGTTGTTGCGACCGCGTCCATCGTTGCCATGATGCTGGCGATGCGTCAGCTCTCTCTGGCGCTGGTGGTTGGCGAGAAGGCCATGAACCACAAGGTGATCCTTTCGACGGCGGTAGAACTGGTGGCGCTGAACGGTGCCATCAAGGTGCTTTCCACCGCTCTGAAGCCCCTGAGCGAGATCAAGTTCACCAGCCTGGTAAAAGCCGGTATGGCGGTGGTTTCGCTGGGCGGGCTGCTGACCACCATGGCCACGGCTCTGGCTGCGGTAAACAAGGTGATCGGCCCGACCGGATTTCAAAATGGAGCCGCGATCGCAGCCATGGCTGGCGGCATCTGGATCGCAGCGCAGGCGGTGAGCAGTCTGGCGAACATTCAGCTTGTCCGGCTGGATGCGGCCATGACCAGCATCAAGACCCTGATGCTCCTGATGACCACCATGTCGGCCTTTTCGTCCAAGACGAAGTTCGGCTCCGGCGCGGCCATCCTTGTGATGTCTACCTCCCTTGTTGTACTGGCAGGAGCCGTGGGGCTGTTTGCCGTGATGGGGGATGCGGCCATCGACGGGCTGGTCAAGGTTGCGGCTGGACTGACCGCTCTGACGATCGCATCCAGCATGTCCACCGGTGGCGTGAGTTCCGGCGCGGGCATCCTGCTGACGGCAAGTGCGCTGTATGTTTTGGCTGCGGCGGTAGAGAAATTTGCGGCGTTGGGCTGGGTCGATTTAGCCAAGGGTGGAATTGCTGCTCTTTCCGGTCTCGGAGGGTTGACAACTGCACTGATCGCCTTCACCAAATTCGGCGTTGCTTCCGCACTGGATGGTCTGGGCTCCGCTATGCTCAAGATGAGCGCGGCGCTGCTGATCCTGGCCCCTGCCATTAAACTGCTGGGCGATGCTGATCCGAAAACTGTCGGGCAGGCGTTACAGGTATTTCTGGACGGAATGCTCATCACCATGCTGGGTGGTGCTCTTCTGACAGCAATGCCTCAGCTGGCGGTTGGATTGGAACTGCTGGCAAAAGCATTCTGGAACTTCGCAAAGTCGCTGGGCGTGATCGCGCTGGCGACTGCGGCGATGGGTGTTCTTTCCATGTTTGCAGGACCGATCTGTCAAGCCATCATCAACGCCGCCCCGGACATTCAGGAAGCACTGACCACTGTGGTGACGATGCTCTGCGAGGTGATCAAGAACTGCGCCGGGCCTATTGTCGAGGCATTTGACGCGCTGGTCCGTGCCGTGATCCCGGAGTGCTGGCAGCTGGCGAAAGACGGCCTGAGTTTCCTTGGTATTCCAGAAACATGGGGCGAACTGTTCAGCGGCATCGGAAATGCCATGAAGGATGCGGCGCTGGGCATCTTTGACTGGTTCGGCGAGATCTTTGAGGACGACCGGCCGGTTGGCATGGCGGTCAACGGCATCAAATCGCTGGGCGGAAAGATCGTTGATGCGTTCAAATCGTTCTTTGGTATTGCGTCGCCTTCCAAGGTGATGGCCGAGAACGGCGAATATGTCATGCTGGGCGTTGTGGAAGGCCTGCAAAACCAGAGCATTCTGGAACGGGCAAAGGCGGCCATGCACAGCGCTGCTGCCGCCATCCGGAATGTTTTCACCACCTTCTGGGGCATCCATTCGCCCAGTGACGTTGCAGCCAGCGACGCGGAGAACATCCTTGAGGGTGCGATCCTGGGCATTGGCGACAAGACGAAACAGGACGAGCTGCGGAACAGCGCTTACAATGCGGCCCTTGCGGTAAAAGACGGTATGACCACTGCTCTGGATGAGGCGACCATTGCCGTACAGAACAGCATGGTTGGGCTGTACAACGCCATGAAGATGGATTCGCTTCATCTGGGCAACCCCGTTTATCAACATGGACTGAAGGGCGCACAGAATGCAGCAAAGCAGGCGGCGCAGGATACTGTACCGATCCCCTCCAACAGCGGCATCAAGAAGCCCGGCAACAAGACCCCCTCTACCGTGGAGGAGATCAAGAATGCTGTGGACAGCACATGGGGCAAGCTGAACCCCTTTGGCGCGCTGACCGACTACTACCAGAACGCCGTGGATGATGCACTGGACGGAGCGGGCGGAGGCACCACCAAGTCCAAAGCCTCCAAGACCGGCAAGTCGCTGGCAGACACGCTGGCAAATGCATTCTCCGACAAGCTGAAGGCCAACAAGACCGAGATGTCCAACGCCACCGGCGAATACGCGCTGTGGGAAGTGACAGGCGGCGACACGGCCACGGTGGAAGAGCTTATCACCAAGAAGACCGAGAGCCTGACAAGGGAGATCGAGCTCCAGACCAAACGGGTGACCATTGCGAAAGATCAGTACGACACCCTGCTGGCCAAGGTGGGCGCAAACAACAGCAAGACCAAGGACGCTTACGGCACCCTGCTGAGCGAACAGAAGACCCTTGCGGAGCTTCAGAGAAGCAAGCAGGACAGCATCCTGAAGGTCATTCAGGAGCGGTACGAGACCGATGCCAAGACCGCGGAGGACGAATACGAGCTTTGGAGCGCCCTGTACGAGGACAGCGCCGAGGTGACCGAGAAGTCCAACAAGAAGATCGACTACATCAACCGGAAGATCAAGAACCAGGCGGAGATCCTGCTGGCCACCGAGAAGGACTACATCGCCATCAAAAACGAGTTCGGCGAGGCAAGCCAGAAGACCCAGGCGGCCTACCAGCAGTATCTGGAGGCGCAGACCGAACAGCAGAAGCTCATCAACGAGCTGAATCAGGCCCAGCTGGATGCCTACGACAGCAAGGTCTCCTACCTGGAAAAGCAGGAGAAGCTGGTGACCAACCGGCAGAACATGCTGGCCAAGCTCTACGGCGACGGCGACCTTGCGGGCCGGGAGGATGCTTATAAGGCTGCGGTGGAACAATACGGAGCCGACAGCGTCCAGGCACGGAAAGCCGCCACCCAGGGCACCATGACCGCCATCATCGGCGTGGGCACGGCACTGGACAGCATGAGCTACAGCCTGAAGAAGGTAACGAACAAGCAGCTGAAGTACGACGAGGCTGTGAAGAAGTTTGGCAAGAACAGCGAGACCGCACTGGATGCACTGGCAGACCTGCAAAGCGAACAGTACAACTTTGTGGGCTTTGCGGAAAATCTGGCGGATGCCTTTGAACTGGACGACTCCGGCAAGCGGATGATGATGCAGCTGGGCTACTCCATCTCGAAGAACTGGCGGCCCATTCAGGAGGGCTTCAACAGCGTCTGGGCACAGGTGCAGAAGAGCGCCCCGGAAATGGCCTCGAAGCTCAGCAGAGCCTTTGGTGTGGCCACCAAGGACGGCGTGACCGAAGTGATCACCGACCTCTTTGGCACCATTACCGCCCTTGTGAGCGGCGACTGGGGCGGGGCAGTGACCGGCGGCATTACCACCGTGCTGGACTTTATGGGCAGCGAATTTGGCCAGACGATGATGAATCTGGGCAAGACCATGCTGACCTTCAACAAACTGGCCCAGGGCGGCGGTACCCTGAAGGTGATGGGACAGGTGGTCAAGGTGACCGGCGCGGCCAAGAACCTTGGCAGCATCCTGGGCAACATGAGCGGCCTGCTGGGCTCTGCCACGGGCGGCACGGGACTGCTGGGAGAAGCACTGGGCGGACTTGGCAGCATCGGCGAGATGATCACCGGCTCCGGCGGCTTACTGGGCGGTCTGGGAGAACTGGGCGGCACTCTGGTGAGCGTGCTGGGATCCATTGGCCCCGAAGGCTGGCTCATTGGCGCAGCCATTGCGGGCGGCGGACTGCTGATCGCCAACTGGGACAAGATCGGCGATTTCTTCAGCGGGTTCTTTGACTGGCTGGGAAATGCCTTCTCGCACCTGTGGGACTGGATCAGCAACGGCTTCAAGGGCCTGGTGGACGTGGGCGGAAACCTGGTCTCCGGCCTGTGGCAGGGCATTACCGGTGCGGCGGGTGCGGTGTGGAACGGCATCTGCGACTTCGGCAGTGCTGTGGTGAACGGATTCTGCGACTTCTTTGGCATCCATTCCCCCAGCCGCGTGATGGCGGGCATCGGCGAATACCTGAGCCTTGGTTTGGCGCAGGGCATCACCGACGAGACCGGCTCCGTGGTGCAGGGCGTACAGGACGTGAGCGACACTGCCCTTTCCACCATGATGGATCTGGCCCAGCGAGTGGGTGACATTGCCAGCGACGACTTCGAGTATGAACCCAGCATCCAGCCCGTAGTGGACATGAGCGACGTTCAAAATGGAGTGGACTGGCTGAACGACACCCTGTTCCAGAACGGCACGGTCGCCCTGAATGCAGAGCGCACCGCAGGCCTTGCCGCCAACGTGGTGCGCAGAGCCGAGGTGACCAAGGCCCAGCAGGAAGAGGCGAACAAGACTGACCAGAAGGCCAACCCCAACGCCGACATCGTTTCGAGCGTGGAGGCACTGGGCGAGCACATCGACAGCATTGCCCGGGCCGTGGCCAACATGAAGGTCCAGATGAACGGCCGGAAACTGGTGGGCGAGATCATCAACGACGTGGACGAGGGGCTGGGAAAGATCAACCGGAGGAACAACCGATGATGGGACGGAGCGCAACTGACCCGGCGCTTTCCTCACAGATCCCCACATTTGCGGGGCTTATTTTTAAGGTATATGACAATGCAGGGGCTTCCCGGGAATACAGCACGAGAGACTTCAACCTGGTCCCCCTGAATCCCCTGCATGTCAATGCCTTTGAGGAAAAATACGAGACGATGGACTTTCCTTCCTACCACGGCACGCCGGAAAAGGCTCCGCTGGGAAAGAGGGTGTTCCAGAACTCGACCGGGAGCTGGGACTTTTATTATGTGGCGGACGGCGTACCACATTCCAGCTGGGATGACTATGGACGGCACGCCATGGACGATGTGCGGGAGCGATGCGGCATCCCCGACAAGACCGAACAGAGCATTCGGCTTTACCCCGACTGGTCGAGCCGGGAAGGTGACTGGACAAGCACCTATTTCCGGCTGATGCGGATCATTCAGGGAAGAGAATGCGAGGTGCAGATGGAGCTGGGTGGAACCGTGCTCTCCACCGCGCAGACGAGAAGCTACAAAGGGCGCTGCTGGATCAGCAACGTCAAGAACGGCAACGACGGACGGGTGACGCTGACCATCTCCTATGACTTCCAGCCGCCTGCCGACATGCTGAGTTAAGGAGGAGCCATGTACCATTCCATCACCATTGGTGACAAGAACACCTGGGATGACTGGAAGATGATCCCGGTCTCCCGGCCTGTGGTGGCTCCCCCGGTGGAGAAAGTCCTCTCCGTGAACGTACCCGGACGAGACGGAACCACCTACCTTTCCAAGAGCCTGACGGGTTACCCGGTATTCAAAGCCCGGGAGGGGAACTGGGAGTTTTATCTGGACACGGACGAGTGGCGGGGGCAGAACCTTTCGACCCCTGTGGGAACCGGAGCGCTGGAGTATCTTTCCAGAGCGCTGGCGAAGAGCAACTCGATCCCGGCACAGACCAAGGTGCGTCTGGAGGATGACCCGGCGTTCTTTTATCTGGGGCGTGTCTGGGTGAACGGGGGCCTCAAGCAGAAGAACGGACACAGCGTCGTGACCTTTGCCTACAGCCTTTACCCGTTCAAGTTCCTGTACGACAACATTCAGGAGGACTGGGTGTGGGATACCTTTGGGTTTGAGACCGATCTGGCCGTGCCCTACTGCAAGGACATTCCCATCAAGGCACTCCAGAGCAAGACCTTCCGGATGCCGCCCAGCGAAAAACCGAGCCTGCTGCAAGCAAAATGGACCGGTAGCGGTTATGTGGGGGTTACACTGGCAAAGAGCCAGACCTACCCCTACGAAAAGGCAAAAGAGCTGGGACTTCCGGCGGTGTCAGTTTCGCCCATCCCGGCCCAACTGAGCGAGAGCATGGGAAAGGTGGACATCGGCCTGATCGACAACGATCTGCGATATGACGTGTACGAAGTGCGGGTGACTGGCCTGATGGCGGGTGAGGGAACGATCAACCTGTATTACCAGCCAGCGTATCTATAAACCTCTCCGTCAGCTTTACGAAATTTCAAAATGGATGCAGAAAGGAGGGAGGAGCCATCGGATATCAAGTTTATGCGGGGACCATCTCAAAGAAGACGGAGACCTTTAACGGTACGAGCGCTCTGGGGTTCCAGTGGGACACCCGGGAGTGCATCTTTGATTCCCAGGGCGACACGATAGAGGGAAGCGTTTCCAACCGTTTCCTCGAAGACCCGGTGCTGAACCTGGCCAAAAACGAGTTCGGCAGCTTTGAAGCGACCATTCCATACCAGATCAACACGGCATTCGGCAGCTACAAGAACCCCGTGTACACCACCCTGAAGTACGAGAAAACGTGGCTGGTGGTGGAAGAGGACGGCAAACCGATCTGGCTGGGTTATGTTACCGAGACGGAAAAGCTGTTTGACCTGAGCTACAAGCTGTATGCCGAGGGCGTGCTGGGATATCTCCAGCGATTTGTACCGAAGGTGAACGGCGGAACCTACTACCTGACCACCGACAACCCGCTGGAGCAGTGGTCGAGCGTGCCCTCCAACAGCATCTTCTACCTTGCAACGCAGGCGTTGAAGGACTACTATCAGGGGCCTTACGGGACCTTTGGCATCGGAAAGGTGAACATCCAGCCCGGGCGCACCATCGACACCTCCAGCAAGGGAACCCTGTTCGAGAGCCAGTGGAGCCTGCTGAACACCTTTTTGCTGGAAGAATACGACGGATACCTGCGGACACGGATCGTGCGGGCAGACAACGGCACTGCGGTATGGCGGGTGTACATCGATTACCTCGTGGAAACAGATGCCACCACGACACAGACCATTGAATATGGCGTGAACCTGCTGGATTTCAGCTATGTGGAGCAGATGTCCAGCGACGTGGTGACCCGTGTGACCGCATACGGCACTCAGACGACCACCAGCGGATGGTGGATCTTCAAGACGACCACCGTGAGCGCGATCTCAGAAACAGTGCGGGACGAGGCGGCAGAAGCAAAGTACGGCATCATTGAGAAGTGTATCCAGGTCGATGGCAACACAAACAGCGACAACCTGCGCAAAGAAGCACAGACCGAGCTGAAGGGGTATAAGCAGAACATCGAGCCTGTGATGACCCTGACCGCTTACGACCGGGTGGACAGCGGGGAAAGCAATGACCGACTGGGATTTCTGATCAAGACCCAC
>ULQB01068700.1_pt1 | contig 10804 bp, 7 predicted proteins | sample 1954041 | NCBI WGS metagenome assembly ULQB01 (sample SAMEA4835644, study PRJEB28245) | human gut metagenome | biome: gut microbiome; material: fecal sample | place: Denmark | collected 2008 | reverse complement strand
TGACTCATAATGACGGAATTAAACGACTGTCCCTAATTAAGTACTGATCGTCATAAGGCTCAGAAGTGTATGTCTCAGTAAAACCTCTTTGAATATCTCTTATTCTTATTATTGGCATTCCTTGTTTAATATTGTTGAAATATGAGGCGTTAAATGGGTAGCCACTAATGACATTTACAGAATCTTTCAATTCTGGTAAGTTTAGGTCGTTTTGAAATAAAAGAGGATCCCCGAACATCTTGATAAATTGGGCTTTGACCATTTCATCGGTTGCCGCAATCATCTTTTTGTAGGCCTCTTTTAACTCATACGCCGCCCAGAGTTTATCCGCCAATCTCCGCTGTTCTTCCGGTGATGGCAAATCAAATTCATAATCGGCAAGATCTGCCCATTTGACGCGGGGCGACAGACCTCCGGCGGAGTGCGATATGGCATAATCAAATAAGCGGTCGTTTTGAATTATAAACGGCAACAACATGGGATCGACCTTCCCCGGAATCGCCTCGATAACCGTAATGTCACCGGAGCAAATACCATCAAAATCGGCAATCGCAGCCTTTTTTAAGTAGGCTCGACGACGGCCAAACAAAATTTGCCCCTTGTGGAACCTTTTGGTAAAGGTGTTATCCGTGTCGATGTCGTAATCAGTAAACCTCAATTCTTGCGATACGAGGTGCTCCAATCCGACAATCGGAATTCCGGTTTTATCTCCACTATATGTCTCTCGGCTTTCCCGAGCTATATCGCCTAACTTCATATTATCCAATCAATGTTGCTAAATCATTTATGGCCTGCATGGCTTTGCGATGCGACGAGTCCCATTGCCCCAATGCTTCGGTGACAGACAGAGTGTCATCTGTCTGATGCTCCGTAATGTGGGCGTATAATGGGATGTTTAGACTGTAATCGTTTTCAGCAATTTGTTGCTGCGACGCTATCGTGCAAAATTGAGGTATATCTTTCCGCCCATAATATGCAGATGTTATCTTCTCAATGTGTGCAGGCTCCAAATAGCTCTCTGCATTCTTGCGGGTAACCTCCTTGACGGCGTTGATGAAAATAATCCGATTCTTCAACTCTTGCGGTTTGCGACTGCGGCACACCAGAACGCAGGCTTCCATCGGTGCATTGTAGAACAGATTGGGCCCAAGACCGATCACAGCTTCGATGAGGTCTTTCTCAATCAGATTCTTCCGGATCTCCCGTTCCTCCTTGCGGAACAGAATGCCGTGAGGCAACAACACTGCGCAGCGGCCCGTCTCGGGATTCATCGAGGCGAGGATATGCTGGATGAATGCGTAGTCGGCACGGCCCTGCGGCGGTGTGCCCAGAAAATTTCGGCCCCACTTGTCGTGAGCAAACGCGTCACGGTCCCATTGTTTGATTGAGTAGGGCGGATTTGCAAGGACGATGTCGAATTGACGCAGCCGACTGCCGTCAAGGAAGGCCGGGTGGGCAAGGGTGTCGGCACAGACAATCGAGAAGTCCTCAATGCCGTTGAGGTAGAGATTCATCCGGGCAATGGAGGATGTCAGGCCATTGATCTCCTGCCCGAAAACGTGGACTCCCTGCCACTCTTCACCTTTGTCCTTGAGGTAGGTGAGGCATTTGATAAGCATGCCTCCGGAACCGCAGGTCGGGTCGTAAATACTCTCGTTGGGGCGCGGATTCAGAATCTCGGCCATGAGGGTGACAACCGTGCGGTTAGTGTAGAATTCCTGTGCCGTATTGCCGGCATCATCGGCAAATTTTCCGACCAGGTATTCATACGCCTGTCCCATCTCGTCGGCCGGGCATGCCGCCAGTGACAGGTTGTGTTTGGAGAAATCCTCGATCAGCGACGTGATGATGTGGTCGGGCATTTTGGCTTTGTTGGTCCATCCGTCCTTGGGACCGAAGATGCCCTCGAGACCTCCGATGCGGCGACCGTCGCCCTCAACGGCCGGATTGGCCTGTTCGATGGCGATGAAAGCTTCGACCAGTCGTCGCCCGACGTTCTCGGTGACCTGGCGCACGTCGTTCCAGTGGGCTCCATCCGGAATCCGGATAGCGAGGTCCTGGGCCTGTTCGCGGGCATACTCTTCGCCTCCTTCCTGAACGAAGGCGTTGAACTGTTCGTCATAGACGTCGCTGATGCGTTTGAAGAAGAGCAGCGGAAAGATATATTCTTTGTAACCGGCGGCGTCGATCTGCCCGCGCAGACGGACTGCAGCACCCCAAAGGAACGTTTTAAGTTCCTCGAGTGTCAGGGTTGTTATGTGTTGGTTGTCAGACATTCCTTATTGATTGATCAGTTCGACAAAACGTGCTTCGCAGCGTTTCAGCGTTTCGTAGGCAGCCAAAAATTCTGCTTTGACCTCGGCATAGGGTTTTACCTCCTCGCGATGGTATTCCACATAGCGGTTGGGCGACAACGAGAAATCTTTGGCTTCGATATCGGCCAGAGTCACCACCTTTGCGAAATCCTCCACGTCGGCATAATTGGCATAGAGTTCGTACAGGCGGTCGACGTCGGCATCGGACAGTTCGTTTTGGGCTCGTTTAGGGGTAAGAATTCGACTGCCGTCGATCATCAAGATGCGAGCGGAGTGTTCGGCGGGCTTCTTGCGGCGCAGAATCAAGAAGCAGGGAGAGAGCTGCGTGCCATAGAAGAGCTTGTCTCCGAGGGTCACGACAGCCTCTACAAGGTCGCTTAGAACCAGCTTCTTGCGGATCTCTCCATCTTGATTCCCGCGAAACAGAACGCCCTGTGGCATCACGACAGCCATGCGCCCTTTGTCGAAGGACATGCTGCATACCATGTGTTGGATCCATGCGTAATCTCCGCATGAATCGGAAGGGGTTCCCCACAGATTGCGTCCATATTTGTCCGTTGACCACTCTTTTGCGCCCCACTTTTCCAGCGAGAACGGCGGATTGGCAATTACGCAGTCGAAGCGGGCCAGTGCGTCGTTTTGCAGGATTTTCGGATTGCGAAGCGTGTCGCCCTGCATGATGTTGAAATCGGATGCGCCATGCAGGAAGAGGTTCATCTTGGCAATGGCTGCGTTGACTACATTCTTCTCCTGTCCGAAGATGCTGCCACAACAGAGATCGTCGCTATGCATATAGCGGATAGCTTCGATCAACATACCTCCCGATCCGCAGGCTGGGTCATAGACGGTTTCGCCGGGTTGAGGATCCAGAATGCGCACGAGCAATCGGACAACGGCTCGTGGTGTGTAGAACTCTCCAGCTTGCGCTTTGCTATCGTCGGCAAATTTCTTGAGTAGTACCTCGTAGGCATCGCCCATCAGGTCGGCCGGGTAATCTTTGTTGCCCAAACGCCGTTTGGACAAGTGCTCGATAAGATTTCGTATACGTTCGTCGGAGAGAACCTTTTTGTCGGTCCACTTCTGTGCCGAAAAAATAGACAAAACCCCATACAGCGTGTCGGGATTGGCTATTTCTATTTTGCGCATTGCTTCGACAATGGCAGAGCCAAGGTTTTCCGAACGTTCGCGGATATCCTGCCAATGGCATCCGTCCGGTATGACAAATCGATGCTGCTCCGGAAGAGAGGCGTACTCCTCGTCGCCATTGCTGGCGATAAGAGCCTCTTCGACCTCTTCATCATATACGTCGGAGATGCGTTTGTAATAAAGTAGCGGCGTTATATAGTCTTTGAAATTGTCCTGGCTAACGGGGCCTCGTATGATATTACAAGCCTCAAACAGGAAATTATACAAATCCTGAGCCCCAGACAACTCTTGTTGTTTAACTTTTTTTGCCATTGTTTATGTTTGATTTCCTACTGCGAAGGTACAAAAATATATTTACAGGGCCTGTTTGGTCTCTCTCTTTCGAATAATGATCACGTTTGTAGGATACGCAAACTTGCTGACGGTAATCTTTGTCTCTGCTTCCTGATAATCAAATGGATACTTATTCTCAGATATTGCTTTGCCTTTGTATTGACGGATACCTATTTCATCGCCAGTGGAATAATCAACCTCTTTGTTTTGAAGCAAGTATTCTCCGCAGACCATTTTACCTTCAATATCACGGATTGTTCCTCTGTATACAAATTCGCAATTGGGTTTAAGATGCCATTTGGATACCCTCTCTTCAGGGGGCAACTGGCTGGCTTTTGCGAACCATAGGCATAGATCCATTGCGATATATAAAATGGTCCTGAAAAGATTGATATTTTTTGTGTTGCGAACATAGTTATCTACATTCAGTTTGAGATCTCCTGCTCCATGCGAACCATCCTGAGTGATGTTTAGAAAATATTCTAAACTGTGGATAAGCGGTTTGGGCATTATTTCGCATCCCTCATTTACTTCGAAATAGCAGTCCTTCCCCTGCAGGAACCCGCTGAAAGAGTTTAGCTCGGATAGTGAGTAGGGGATAATTCCCCGCTTTTTACATGCATGGAATATTCGCTCGACCATTTTTCTTGCCGGATTAAAATAGTCTTGCGTATTGTTCCATCCATCCGTATATTCATACAGGAGAGCTGAGAATAATGTCTCTTCGTTATTTTCAATCAGTCGGGCTGCCTCCAATTCTTTATGGTATTTATTCCTGATTCGGAATGACGGAGAGTTGATATGTGCTACGTCTTTTCTCAATTGTTCCAGTAGTCGAGGTAATTCTCCTTTTGAAAATATTCGATTATTGGTCACGAAATACTCCAATCCATCATTTTCATACCGTTCTTCAAGAAACTCTCCTCGGCCCGAATATAGATAAAAGGGGATGGAGCGTTTTACATTATATTTCTCAATGCACGATTTGACATCCTCAAAACCGGATAGATCTCTTTCATTTCTAGGACTATCTGAGGATCTCGCCATGTTGGCATCTGTTATGACCGCATCTATTCGATCATAACTGTGTTCCATAATCTCCCTATATTCCGTGGAGTTATGCGCTGGTTCGATGTGAATGCCTTGATTTCGCAAGAGCCGTTTTATCTCTACGGGTGATAATAATTCGTCAATCTCATCATCAACCCAGATGACGTTATAAATATTCAGATCCTCCATATTCAATAAATTTATCTGCATCAGATTCGGCGTAGATCTCGACAGGAATCAAGATTTCAATAATGGTACTCCAAGTCTTACTGCTGGAAATATTCATATGTCCGTGATGTCTTTCCACGATAGACCATACGTGGTATCCTCCCAATCCTGTATTCCCCATTTTGCCAGCGATGCTCCCTCTGGTGACGTAGTCTTTGAGGGTGAAGCCTTCGGGAAATGGATTGCCGTTGTTGGCAATAGTAATTAAAACATATTCAGTATCTTCGATTTTAGAAAAAGAAGTGCTGATTAGGACTTGATTATCAGAGGACTTTTTATTCTCAAAGCCATGTCGATAGGCATTTCTTAATATTGCATCCAATAGGACCCTAAACATATCCTCATCTATTCTTAGAACTGTATCATCAGATACTTCTGAATTGTATGTCAGATTAAAAATCGAGGAACCGTAGTTTCTCCATGAAGAAACATAATTATTGATAAAGGCGTTGATCTCAACATCTCGTATTTGTAATCTCGCCTTGGAAAAATCTGCACCAACAGCATTTATCATGCGCTTCATATACATGAAGTTATCGCTGATGACATGTAAGGATGTCATCAAATCTTCTGATATAGTTTCGCTTTGTATTGATGCAAGGGCATTGCTTATCTTATCGAATGAGGCTCCCAGGATGTGCGATAAATCAGAGGATGCATCTCTAATTCCAAGACGTGCCATTTCTGCTTGCATTTCGGCCCGTTTCCTTTGGGTGTACTGCTGTTTTAAGCTATCAATGATGGCGTGTTGCTTGTTTTTGTCTACATCAATGGCAACATTACACTCTAAAATGTATTGGGTGATTTGCCGGGTTACTCGAGCATGAAGACCATTCATTAGCGATGATAAGTTTCCGAATGATCTGCTATTAAGCAAGGTATATACAAGATAGTCAGGTGTTACGGGGGAATCCTCCTTAAGTGCAAATGCAACTTGATTCTGGTTGACGAAAAATGGTTCATCAAAAGAGCATTTGCATATCTTTATCTTGTTTTGCAAGAAGGATAATACAATATGTTCGCCTTGGTAGGCCTTCATGTTGGGAGAGATCTGCGCGGTTGTAAAATTTTGCGCGGTGAATAGTAAGTTCACATCATCAGAGAAATCTGATGGGGATAGTATAATTCCTTTCTCGGCTTCGATAGGAATATTTTTACCTGGTACAATACATTCCGAGAGAAGGACGTATGTTTGCCCTTCTGCTAAAGCATCTTGGGTGATTATATATGCAGATGGAGACCAAGAAAAGTTTCGTTCGGATATTTCCGTATAATTGACATTGGCCACTACACGAGGTGTATTATTGTCAATATAACTTAACAACAATTCTACATCTAAATCTTTTGCCTTCTGAGTTATATTGATACAATCACTCCCATTGACAAAAGTGACCTTTTCCAGATGTCTGTGCTTCTTCAAAACGATGGCAACAGTTCGGATTCCTGTCCCATAAAAGATTCCGGCAGGTAGATCGATAATCATATCGAGAGCGTTTTTCTCTATGATTGACTTTCGGATCTCCAGCGTGTCCGCACCGAAGCAGGCGCTTGCAGGTAATATGATGACTGCATTATCTAATGAAGGAGAGTATAGGAAGTTGCGCAAGATGAACTCATTAAGAGAACGATATTCCCTCCATCTGTGGTACGAAAAGGCCCGGGTTGCTTTAACTCCAAAAGGAGGTGTTGTTACCAGCATGTCAGCTTGATGGTCATTCCATCCTTGGATAGAGTCGGCCCAGGCTAGAGTGTCTGCATCTCGGCCGTGTGCATCAAGACGAACTCTCGCAAGTAAATTGATTCCAGTATCTTTTTCCTGCCCATAATATTTATATTTACTGGAAATTAGGGCGTATGAGCATAAGCCAGCAAACGGATTGTATATAAATCGAGGGTTGATACGTTTTACTAATTCTCCTGCAAGGCGAGTAATTGCTTTTGGCTGACAAAATTCTGCGGAGGCCATACCAGATTGTTGGGCCAGATGAGATATAAGGCCTTCTATAAGATCACAATAATATTTCTGATATAACTTATCATCAATATTGTTCAGCATCATAACAAGAGAACGATAGGCGTAATTATCGCTAAAGCTAAGTTGGGTTACATCCTGGAATTTGCCATATAACTCCAATAATATGTTATCATTATAGTTGGAATTTTTATCCGACCAAAATGCCAAACGCTCTAAATCCATATTTTTTAGGATTCCTACTTTCTTTGCGTACAATAGGAAAAAAATAGAAAAAGGATCCTGCTCTATTGGAAAATGGCAACCGCGAGAAATATTTATAATTGATACAATAAGTCTAGATACGAATTCCATATTGCTACAATTTACAGTCTAACATCAATCGGATTACAAAATTATACGCCATATGTTCACTCATGGTGAACTATTGATAATTTTTTAATGCTTCGCAGAATTGCTGAGCAATAGTTTGTTTCAGGCTTTCCGGCTCAAGGACTTTGAAATCTTTTCCGAATGAGAGAATCAACTGTTCTAATTCTTTATTGATGTATACCTGGATTTGAATAATTACACCGCTAACATCTTTTGATATTATGTGTTGGGTTCCATGTAGTGGTTTCGTCGCTACATATGGCCAACGATTGGCTGACACCCAGATTCTCACTGTTTCTATGTCTGTATGATTGATTCTGGTAACACCAATCATGTCATCAAAGTAGTCTTTAAAATTATACTTTGTGTTTGGGATATATTTACAGTTCGAGGTGGTTATATCTTCGATGCGATCAAACGCAAAGAGTGATAATCGACCAATATTCTCAGAAAACCCAATTAGGAACCATCGCCTATTGAACTGTTTTAAATAATATGGATGGACAATAAATTGTTGGTTGATGTTTCGTTTGAAATTTTTATAAGTCAGGACTAACGGTTGCTTGTTATTGATAGCTGAAAAAAGTTGAGCGAAATAGTCTCTACCCTTTAAATCAATATTCTCATCAAAACCAACGATGGGGTCAGATGATATTTTAATGTTTAATGCAGATTTGATTTCATCCAGCCACTCGAATTGCGGCATCCCTTCGAATCTTGATAGTATGGATAGTGTTTGCGTGATTTGCGCAAACTCATCATCATTCAGTGGTATCTTGTATATTGAATAATTCTCGGTTTCATAGGAATAATACAGGTGTCGGCCAACTCTTCGGGAAATAATCTTCGCATCTGGATAATTCGCCATAATCTGTTCCAGATCTTCGCGAATCGTATTTGTTGCAGTAATAGGGTATTCGCCGATTAATTCAAGCTCCCTATTGCATGCGTCCATTAGATCTCTGATTGAGTAGTTCTTTCTACTACTCAAACATTTATCGATGATTTTTTGCCGGATTAGGGCATTTTTAGTCCGAGGCATGTATTATAAAGGTTGGTAGGTAGAATGTAATTTCTTCAATGAAAGATTGGGTAAAATTATTCAGCAAGCTTGATGATGTCGTCTGGCAATATTGTGTTCTTCACATCATTTTGAGGCTTGTTTTTAAGAAATAGAACAGGTATTATCGTATAATTCTTTGCGAATGGTAATAAATTGGCTTTACGGAGAAGTTCTGTCGTAAGCAATTTTCCATTTTCTTGGGTGGTCCATTTACATTCTCCAACAAGTAAATATTTCTTGTCGAGAGATTCGGCCATGACATCAAATTCTACCTGTTCTGGCTTATGTTTTTCGTTGAGTACCGAACCCCACCAACGATTCGCTTTGTCATACAGCACTCCGTTTATCTGATTGCCTGTGACGGTATTTCGACAAATTCGCTCCCACTGCATACTTACATACTCTGAGAAATGCGTATTCAATGCTTGTTCTATGGGGCGACGTCGTCCCAATTCGATGAATGATCGGTTCGGAACAACGAATTGGTAATAAAAAGCCATGAACGGGTCAGCAATTTTGTATAGGCTCTTTTTTGAACTTTTTTCGTCAACACCAAATGGAACTTCACGCTCCAAAAATCCGAGGTCGATAAGTTTCTTTAATGGCCGTGAAAGGTTAGTCGCAGGCTCATTGCAGCGTGATGCTATTTCTGAAAGGCGACTAGCACCACTCCCAACATATGACATAATCGTAGAAGTCTTGACAACATCCTTGACGTCATCTTGAAAAAGTTTTATAGGTTCCTCATAAAGAGTTCCATTGACTGATAGGATATTGTACCATAAGGCATCTTCAAGAGACGCATTATTCTCTCTTAATTCCCAATAACGAGGAACTCCACCCCATACGGAATATTCTTCAATTGCGCTTGTGGCATTAAAGCCCAATGCTTCCTGGATATATGGTAATCGGATGGGCATAAATTTCATAATAACATTTGCGCGTCCGAAAAGAGGAGCCGTAGAGTCCAGGAATAGACCATACATCATATTTTGAGATGAACCACAAACTACAATGTTGTACTTCAGAGTTTTTTCGTCAATTAGTTTTTGAAGGACAGATGGCAGTTCGGGAGATTGTTCCACAAGGTAAGGGAATTCATCCAGGCACAGTGTGAAATGGTAGATTGTACGATAATTAATAGCTCTTAATAAAGCCTCCCAATCTGGATAGGTGAGTTTGTCAAAATCTGGAATGAGTTGTCCGACCACTTTGGCAAGCATGGATCGTTGATGCTGTCCTTCAGAACGATCTGCTAGAAAATAGACATCATTCTCAGTTAAAGCACGTTTTATGACGGTCGACTTGCCTAATCGGCGTCGTCCATATATTACGACTAATGTGGATCTTTCCCCGGAAAGAGCTTCTTTTAATCGTGCAGTTTCATCAGTTCGATCAACAAATTTCATACTCACGGTAATTATGTATAACAAACATAATGTTTTTTGGTCATAATTCCAAATCTTGAGCGAAAATAGATACTGACATCGGCTGTTGATTGATAATTGTAATATTCTTTCCAGTTGAATAAATTCAGATAATGAGGAGGTTGTTATTTATTTGAACTACTTTGCATTTTTAATTTTTCTACTTGAATTGTTTGTGGAATGTTGTAAATGAAACGGTTTGGCGTTTGTGAGTTCAGCTCCTTTTCATCCGGCAGCAAGGTAAGGGCCCGGCGCGAAATGCCAACCTCGGGCCCCGGTGGGATTTCCGCAGCGAAAGGCCTCTTTGGGAGGAGCCCTTTCCCCGCGGAAAAGGTTGTCGTATTCGCTCCGGCCCGCTTTTGAAGATGCTACCGATGGAAAGGAGAAAAACCATGATTCGGCTGTGTGTCGTGTCTCTCGTTCCCTGGCCCATCTTTCGTCCACCGTCCTCAATCCCCGCTGCCATCTAAGATCAATTTGTTGCCCGTTTTTCTCGCGTTTGAACCACGATGAAGTTTGGCGGTAAAGTTTATACTCCGCGGTGGCTTTTGAGATGTATGGCCTGTTTCTGTGGCTTCTATCGTGTATTTATCGAGCTTCCGCCATTGGCGCGGCGCCCAACCCTCCCCGATGCAAGAATGTGGGCAACGGCCGAAGTCTTGTTGTCGCTCCAGCCCTCTATATCCAACTGGTATCCGCAAATCAATATGTCTGCAAAACAACAAAACAGAGAGCCTGCAAAACAGTACGTCAGTAAAACAACAAAACAGTGTGTCAACACAACAGCGAAACAGCAAAACCGTGACTTCAGTCAGTCAGTACTTCAGTCAGTCAGTACTTCAGTCAGTTAGTACTTCAGTCAGTCAGTACTTCAGTCAGTCAGTACTTCAGTCAGTTA
>ULQB01085344.1_pt1 | contig 10822 bp, 9 predicted proteins | sample 1954041 | NCBI WGS metagenome assembly ULQB01 (sample SAMEA4835644, study PRJEB28245) | human gut metagenome | biome: gut microbiome; material: fecal sample | place: Denmark | collected 2008 | reverse complement strand
AGAATTTTATGACAGCTGTAATTACAGGAACATCAAGCGGTATCGGCAAATCAACCGCTTTATTACTTATAGAGAATAACATTGAGGTAATCGGTTTTTCAAGAACGCCTTCTGAAATACAAAATCCGCTTTTTAAAGAATACCTGATTGATTTAACGGATCTTAAAGCCTTTGAAAAGCTTATACGGGAGATTAAAAAAGAAAAGGAAGTCTCCGTTATAGTCAATAATGCGGGATGTGGCTATTACGGTCTTCATGAGGAATTAAATGCCTCGATGATTCACGAAATGGTTACCGTTAATCTGGAGGTTCCCATGCTTTTAACCTCGATTTTTCTGAGGGATTTTAAGAAAAACAAAGGACAGATTATTAATATTTCAAGTGTGACAGCAAAAGAAATCAACCCCCATGGAGCAGCATACGGAGCCACCAAAGCAGGACTTACATCTTTTGGCAGCAGCATATTTGCAGAAGCCAGAAAATATGGTGTCCGTGTAACCAATATCCACCCGGAAATGACTGATACAGACTTATACAGAAATGCTGATTTTGAAGCCGACACGGAATTCGGCTGTTCATTAACATCGTCACTTATCGCAGAGACCATCCTTAATGTATTGAAATCACCGGAAGGTTTTTCCGTTAATGACATAACAATCAATCCACAGTATCACCGGTTAAAGAGGAAATAACATGAATTACTTTATTCACACCATAAAAGGAAACAAAACAGTTATTTATAACAAAATCATAGGCAGTAACGATACCGTATACCCTGATATACTGATAAATCACCCTTTTGCCGAAGATGAAATAGCCGACGACACACTATTTCATATTGCAGATGATGCAATCAGACAATACGGAAACGGCAAAGTAATTATTGCCAAAATCGCAGATGACAATGACCTTGATTACATTTTAAAAACAATGGCCTGTCTTTATCCCGGAAATTCAAAAGAATCCTCCGGATATATAGACGATTTCTGTAAAAATATTTTATTATCTGAGACAATGTCTTTAAATTTCAAAAAACTTATGCAGTACTATAAGGAAACAGGAGGCAATCCACATGACCTTTTAACACCATTTATCAAGGAGTACGCTCTCCCTGTAAAGTCCAAAAAGGAAGGTAAAATGATCTATGAACTTATCAGAAACCAAATTCTTGGCTAAGCCATTTTCCCACATATATGTGGAAGATGATGCCTTCAACTACCCTTTGTCCAAAGAGATTCTTGGAAGGCTTAAAGGCAGCCACATTATTAAAATAAAACATTACAAAGATATTTTTAACAGGGCAGGTCAGGATTTTTTGCTTCAAAAACAATCCAGATCACTTATTTTATCCGTAAACCGTAATGAAAAGATATATCCGGGAGCCAGAGTGTGCCAGAGTTTTGGAAACGATAACTTTTACTACACCTCCAACATAATGAATTGCGTATTTGACTGTGAATACTGTTATCTTCAAGGTATGTACCCCTCCGGTAATATTGTAATATTCGTAAATTATGACGATTATTTTTCAGAAATAGAAAAAATTCTTGCAAAACACGATATGTATATATGTATTTCCTATGATACGGATTTACTTGCAATGGAGAACTTAACAGGCTTCGTTGACAAGTGGATTAGATTCACGTTGTCCCATCCGTCCCTTAAAATAGAAATACGCACTAAATCAGCCTTTGATACATCATGTTTTCCCAAATGTGACCGTGTCATATTTGCATGGACTCTGTCTCCTGAATACATCATTAAACGTTTTGAACATTTTACGCCATCCCTTGACAGCCGCATTAATGCAGTAAAAAAGGCGATTGACGGCGATTATATGGTAAGGTTATGTTTTGACCCCATGATATATGTAAAAGACTATAAGGAAATTTACAAAGATTTTTATGAATATGTATTTTCACAGATTGACGGTAATAAAATCACAGATGCCAGCCTTGGTCTGTTTCGGATATCATCTTCCTATATTAAATCAATGAAGAAAAAAAGACTTACCGAAATATCCGCCTATCCCTACACCTGCTTAGAGGGCGTATGCCAGTATGAGCCAAAAAAATCCGGCGAAATGCTTGATTTCGCCGGATATGAAATTACAAAATATATTTCCCGTGAGAAACTTTTTATTGATTGACACCATCAAAATTAATGAACTGCCTGTCAATATCGATAACTCCGTAACAGTTGCCGGGCAGTTCCCTTACAAGTTCTCCAAGTTTCTTTTCCACATCTGCCGATTTATCCTTACATTCAATAGGAACAACGGCATCAAAAATAACATTCTGCCTGTTAGGTCCATCAACTACCCTGAAATCATGTATTGTAATATCAGGATTATAATCCTTTATCTTCTTAACAAGGATTGATTTAAGTTTATTAACCTTTTCATCGTTAACTGCAATAGGGTCCATATGTATTATGGTCTCACAACCAAGTTCTTTTCTTATCTGCCTTTCACACCTGTCAATGACTTCATGAAGTTCATTGATATTACCATCCTCAGGCACCTCGCCGTGAAAGGATATCATTCTTCTTGCCGGACCATAATCATGTACTACAAGGTCATGAATTCCCACTATCTGGTCATAAGAATTGGCAATTTTATATATTTTGTTAACAAAATCCTGTTCCGGTGGCTGTCCTAACAATGGGTCAATCGTGTCTTTGACCGACTTAATACCCGCAAAAAGGATAAATAATGAAACAGCCATACCTACATAGCCGTCCACACTTACACCTGTAATCCTTGCAATAATTACCGAAATAAGTACCACTGATGTCGCAACACTGTCACTTAAAGAATCTGTGGCAGTTGCTTTCATCGAGGCAGAATTCAGGAGTTTCCCATAGTGCCTGTTATAAAAATTCATGTATATCTTAACCACAATGGAAACAGTCAGGACAACTATGGATAATGTCCCGGTCTCAATGTCTTTGGGATTAATAATTCTTTCAAAAGATGACTTTCCAAGCTCAAATCCCATAAGAATTATCATTATGGAAACAATAAAACCTGAAATATATTCCATTCTTCCATGTCCGTACGGATGCCCACTGTCAGGCTCTTTATAAGCAAGTCTGAAACCCATAAGGGTAACAAAGGATGAGCCTGCATCCGACAGGTTATTGAAGGCATCTGCCGTTATGGAAATTGCTCCCGTTACAATTCCGGCTATAAATTTACCGGCAAACAGGCATATATTAAGGAATATGCCTGTTAAACCGGTCAATGTACCATACTTCTTTCTGACTGTGGAATCATTGTAATTAGTTCTATCCTTAATAAACAATCTGGATAAAAAACTTATCATATAAATTCTCCCTTACTGTGGCAGGATGTCAGATTCATCTTTCTCTACCATAGGTGAAATTCCGAATCTAGGATTAGGAATTCTTATAGGTACTCCGATAAGAGCACTTACCGAACGAATTTTTTCGTTGGCTGACATAAGAATAACGGACATATAATTATCCTTAATGTACTGTTCAATATCATCAATAAACGTACTTACGGTAACACCTGTAATCGTCTCAATTACCATATGTATACACTGGTTAGGGTCCGTTACTTCAACCTTAACTGCAACAAGTGCAGCTACCGGATTGGTTGTATTAGGCTTAATCGCAGCTTCTGATTTTACATTAAGTGCTATCTTCTCTCCCGGCTTCATAGTAAAATTGTTAGTATAAGAAAGCGTTCTTATCTCTGTTGGATTAATAGTTACTGTTACGTTTTTCATTTTGTTTCCTCCAAAATCTTAATTGTGGCGTTGTTGTCATAATCTCTTATGAGATAATCAAAATAAATTACGGTATCGCCACATACCACATTGCCATTATCCCGGTATTCAACAGGGTTAATTTTAAAAATCTCTATATGTTCTGCCTTGGTAAGCTTATGTTCTCCCGAATATTTCTTAGCCCTTAACGATTCATCTTTGTTAAAAGCAAAACATTCCGGCAGCGATTTCACATTATCTCTTAAATACATGTCAAATCTTAACATCTCGCCAAATACCATCATATCGTGTTCATTAAGATAATCCCCGGCGAAATCATAAAGCAGTTCAAATTTACCGTTTCTTGACGGAAGGCTTCCGTCACTGTATCTTCTTTCAAAACATTCCGAAAGCAATTCATACATGGCAAAGCTGTCATCAAAACTGCCAGACAGATATCTGACCAACAACACAAACATATTGCTATTATAATACATATCAAGAACTTTTTCCACCTGTTTTAACTTTAAGTATGTGTTTTTCTAAAGGTGGCAAAAGATTTAGAACGGAAGTCCTTCGTCATCTACATTGTCTGGGATGTTCATAAAACCGTCCGCATCTGTTCCGGGTTCCGGTCTTCCTGAAGAACTGCTGTTTTTGCTTTCTGCAAATTCCTGTTCTTCAATTACAACATCTGTTGTATAGACTTTCTGACCTTCCTTGTTGGTATAGCTCCCTGTCAGTATGCGACCGGTTATAGCTATCTTTGTTCCCTGATGAAGGTATTTTTCTGCAAACTCGGCAGCCTTATCAAATGCTACGCAGGAAATAAAGTCTGCTGTCTGCTCTCCACTGTCACTTTTGCGTCTTCTGTCTACTGCAAGCGTATATCTTGCTATCGTCATAGGCTTCTCGCCGGTTGAGAAGCTGATATGAGGGTCTCTCGTTAAACGTCCCATTAAAATGACTTTGTTCATCTTTTGCCTCCTTTCTTCTCATTATGAGAGATTTCTAATCAGTTTTGTATATACACCATTCTTTGTTGATAGAATAGGTAATCCACCGTTTAATATTTCGGCATATATATTTTTATGCCTTGCTATTACTGCAGGTATTTTTCCTGCACTCAAATTTTCACTTATTTCAGGTACTTCATCTTTATTAAATTTACCCTGTATGAAGGCTTCGAGCTGTCCGTTATTTTTAGCTGCAAGGACTTTAGCCATTGCGTTGGCTCCATTAACGGACCACCTCATTCTTCCATGTTTCATTCTAAGTGTTATTACAGTGCAGTTTTGGTTCTCCTGCACGCCCATGTCTTTATATATTATTCCTTCTGGAGCTTCAGGAAGATTGATTCTCTTCTTATATGGTATCAAACCATGATAGTTGTTATTAAGATATTGATACAGTTTTCTTGCATTTTCTGCACCTTTGTCTTCCTGATCATTTGTATCGATGCTGTTTGCATATGTATCAATATAATCAAGCATCTTGTCGGGTTCTGCATTTCTGTATAGTAAAGCTATATCCCTGGCTGCTCTTTTGTCTTTTATCTTTGCTCTGATTTCTTTCAGAACGTGGAAGCGGTCAAGCTGGAATATCACACCATCCGCTTCATCTTTTATCCAATTTCCACCGTCTCCGTTTAGGATGCGGTATTTGATTTCATCTATGTTATATGTCCTTTTTATGGCATTATCTTTCTTTTTAATAAATGTTTTTGCCGGTTCCATTCCGGCTACTATCTGCTTATTTATAAGATGGCTGCCTGTTTCAGCATCCCATCCTTCGTATATGGTTGCTACCTTTAATTCATGTTTTATGTCTGCTTTATGCTCTTTTGTTTGGGTTGGCAGCCATACGCCATCCATTTCTTCAAATATTACTTCTGTATCTTTTTTATCAGGACTGTATTCTTCAGAGGTCCTGTTATTTTCATTTTCTGATATTTTATTTCCTAATGTATTAACTATATTCCATACTGCTGTATGGCTAATGTTATTTCCTGTGGTATCGTTTAACTGTTCTGCGGCTTTCCTGTAGCTTTCTTCTGTAGCTGCTTTTACCACTTTTTCAATCAAATTGACGGAATACATTCCGGTCTCTTTTGTATTCATATATTCATCAAGCAGGTATCTTGCATTTCCATTATTATCAAGATACATCTGTCTGCGGTATTCTACATTTCCGTATATTGTTTTTATCGTTGTTGCCTTTTTGCCTTTAGAACGAAATATCTTTTTATCCCGCTGTTTCATCAGTGTATTGTCAATCTCTTCAAGTATCTGTGCTGTTATCTTACTTGCGGTAAGACACATTGCATTAAATACCTGTTTTTCAATCATTTTAAATTCCATGGTATCTTCCTCTTATCATTATTTTTATCCAGTCTGTAATCCTGTGTCGGTACACGCACTTCACACGTTTGGAGCCTGTCCCTAAGTGTGAACATTTCCGCTGTCCCAAGTGGTTTAACCTGAAATGGGAGTGAGCCATCCGCTTCGTTTAACCCGGTTACCAGCCGGCATAGGTCTGTCTTCTGCTCTTTTTCTTAAGCACGTTATTTTCAAACGAGAATTTTCGTCGCACGAAATGAGACATTCCTGCCTTTCACTTCCGACCCACTGGGGCGGAAAGGATTGGTGAAGTGGAGAATCGCTGAATCTTGACTTTTTATTCAGTTTTCAAATTACTATGTACAGTGTACCTTTTTTATTTTTAAAATGCAAATGTGCGATTTCTCTTTTTTTAATAAATTTGCACATTTATTCCGCCCCACTGGGGCGGATGTCAAATCAGCTCTTCCATAATAGTGTAATGATGCACTATGAGAAAAGTATACTCTGAATATATACACTATAAAAAAAGCCCCCGCCCCAGTGGGGCGGAAGCTCAATAATTTTTTATTTTTACATTTCTCTGTCTAATTCCACATCTTTCGATTTGTGACCTAATTCATTCCCCTCATCATCTTTGATATGATTTTTCAAAACATGTTCTTTGTCACAATAAATACAATCCTTATTCATTAACATTCTCCAATCTTTGACAGCTCTGCTTATCGGCATAAAGTATTCTGCATAACTATCCTTAGGGAAAAATACAACATAATTCTTTCCCTCTCTCCATGCCTCATGTGCAGCCTTAAATACATTAATAGGTACATAACTTGCGGACATATCTGTAAGGCGGTACATATTTACTGTCATATTCCCCCACTTTGTATACAGCATGTCTCCAAAGTCTGTCTGTTTATGCAGGATTGGGAGATTATTTTCCCTGCAGTAAGATACTAATTTTTCTTTGCTTTTCATATTGAAAACCTCTCTTTCTTATTTTTTATAAGATAATATTAGCTGTGTTTTAATAAAAAAACAAATGTGCGATTTAGCCGTTTTTTCTAAAATCGCACATTTAAAAAAGCCCCCGCCCCAGTGGGGCGGGAAATCGCTTCTTTCAGAACGAGCCTCCGGAGTGTCCGGATGTTGTCTCTTCCTCGGTTTCTTCTTCAGAATTAATGTATTTATCGTAAGACGGTATCTGTTCTGCCACTGTGAATATGAATGGGTCATATATATAACCTGTGTCATACGATACATCAAACATATCCTTATCAAGCTCTGCCTTGTCTGCAATGTCTTTACGCTCCATTAATGAAGCTGTTACGGTATATATGCCGTCTTTATTAATGCCTTCAATGGTTATGTATTCCTTCAGGAACTTTTCCATATCTTCGTTCCAAATAAGCATAACAGGTATGCTGTCCTCATCTGTCACGGTCATCTCATATGCAAGGTATACATGCAGCACATATTCCCAGTTAAGGCTTACGCCTTTGGTATCCGTAAGGCTGTTGTCTGTATTGTTTTCTTCGATGTAGTCGTTTAAGCTTTCATAAAATTCCTGATATACCTTTTTTGTAATCTTATCTACCGGATAGACCTTACATATTTCTTCATAAGACGTATCGCCGTTCATGAACTCATATACTATTTTGTTGCTGCTGTCTACGGTTGAAGAGCCTTTGCTTTTTCCGGAAAACAGTGTAAAAATAAGTGTGAAAATTATAAGGACAACAAGAATAAGCGGAGCAAGGATATAAAGAAGGTTCATGACAACAATCTTAATTACCTTTTTAATGATTTTCTTTACTATCTCCATTACCTTATTAAGTAATTTTGATGACATGTTATTATCTGTATTGTTCATCTGGAGCATATTATTAAGGTTAAAGGAATTACTGTTGCTATTTTCCCTGTCATCCGGCGTAAAGAACTTTTTATGTTCATTTTCTCCGGACTTTCCCTTTACTTTTAATGACAGTCTTTTATCTTTTTCTTCCTTACCTGCCGAAAAAGAAGTCTTATTGTCTTTTTTCCCATTCCATGAACTCCCGGTCCCTTTTCCGGTATATTTTTTATCCGGATTCTTTCCCGGCTGTTTTCCCGCCCCACCGGGGCGGAATCCTTCATACCGGTCTTTTGCCTGGTTCTTTCTTCGTTCCCGGAGTTCAAGTATACGTCTGTCTATATCATTGCCGGTCTTTTTTACATCCTTCATCCCTGAACCGGCTTTATCTGCCGTTTTTAGGATTTTCTGCTCAGCATATTCTGAAGGCTGCTCTTCTTTCGTATCATCTGCTGTATTTAATTTATTTGCTGTTCCTGCAAGTGCAAGCCTGTCCTTATCAGGCATCTTAATTTCCGGCATATGATTTCTCCTTGGAATCAGTATTCACAAGCTCATAAATCTTTGTATCCTTAGGGATTCTGTCATCAAAAGGAATGACTGTTTTTCCTATTTTCAATAATCCGCAGCCCTTTAAAGGATTACGCACATAATTAAGCTGCTCATCTGATATGTGACAGAGTTTCCTGATGTCTTCAAGGTCATCTTCTGCCTGTTTAAGTAACACTACAAGCTCTGAATTGGATAACATTGTTCTTGCCGTATCTGATGTCATAAGGTCGGTTACATTCTGTGTGACTCCGACGCAGTAACCGTTGCACTTTCTGATTCGTTTCCATAGCTTGTAGAAGAATTCGGCGCTATACTGATACCTTAGATACATATGCAGCTCTTCTACAATAATCACCGTTTTCTTATTGGAAAAACGGTTTGATGATACCCTGTTAAGGATGCTGTCAAGAACCACTTCCAGTCCTACAGGCATCAACTGTTCATCCATATCCCATAAATCATAACACTGTATTCTTGCATCCGTATTTACATTTGTCCTTTTTGCAAAAGTATTTAATGAACCTTTTACAAATAACTCCATGGCAAGAGCTATATCCCTTGCTTCAGGTTCATCACATGATTTTATTTCATCATACAGGGTTTCAAAAGTTGGTGCCTCTCCTTTGTATCCGGCTTCAACGTATGATTTATATACGTTGATAACGCATCTGTCTATGATGGTCTTTTCTGCCGGTGTTATTCCGTTTAGGATGTGTTCAAATATTGACATGATGAACTGTGACTTAAGTGTCACCGGCTTGTCCTCTTCGATACTGTAATCTTCGTTTATATCCATAAGGTTTATGTGGTGCGGGCTTTCTGCGGATATTTTTATTACTTCTCCACCGTACGCTTTTACCAGGCTTCCGTATTCACGCTCCGGGTCGATTACTATTATATCCGTATCAGGGTCGGCAAGTGCTTCAAATCCCAGTTTGAGTTTTGCAAACACAGATTTACCGGAACCGGGAACAGCTAATATCATCATATTGGCGTTATTGAGCTTTGTCTCATCAGCCATTATAAGATGCTTGCTTATCTGGTTTTTCCCATAAAAACTTCCATGGTAATCCTGAATTTCTTCCACATAAAATGGTGTAAATGCAAGCATTGAACCGCTTAACATTGTTCTTGATATGTCTATGCAGCGTAATCCGTATGGAAGTGCCGTATGCAGCCCTTCAAGCTGTCTGTACTCCAGAACGGATATTTTACAGCCTGCAGTTTTTCCGGCGGCTATAACCGCATCCGTATCCCTGTCAAGCTCTTCGAGTGTATCTGCAGTATGTAAAATCGTCATTGTTGAATATAAAAGTCTCATATCATCTTCGCGCAGATTATTTATGAATTTCTTTATTTCATCACGCTGAACCTGATAATCGTATGGGATTTCATCATAAGGCATATGACGGCTGTGCTGTTTCTTCTTCCACTGGTCGATGTTTTTATTAATTTTTGTTAAACGCTGCTCTGCGTTTTCTACTGCTTCATCTGTCGGAACCGGGTCAGATGTTATGGAGAACATTACCGGATTCGGGATGTCTCCGATTATCCTTGATATAACATTGTCTTTTATATAGGTTGAGTAATCTGTAACAACAAGTGTCCTTGCATACTTTTTACCAAGTTTTATATAATCATGTTCACATGCAAAATATCCGGGACTGATATATGTCCTTGCATCCCTGCCGCCTTTTATCATATCTTTTAAGTCAATGTCTGACTTATCGTTGTTGTTAAAATCATTGAATATTTCAAGTCTTTCTTTTCCGTCAATGTCTTCAAGCATTGAATCCATTGTAACGAGGCTGTTCTGAAGGCTTATTGCAGCTTTGTCAAAGTAGCTTTTTGCAAGTTCGTATGAATCTGCATCAGTTGAAAGTGTAAGATATATTTCCTGATATATCGTATTTGATTCTTCCACTATGTCAGATATGATTTTGTTATATTCATTCCTGATTTCTTCCATTCCGTCTTCTGCAGGCTTCAGTAAGTATTTATTATTGTATTCCTCCAGATTGAGCTTTCTTCTGCTTACTGTGATTTCATACATAAATTCGCTTTCAAAGCCTGAAAGAAAGTCAGCATATCTTGATGAGTAACTCCTTTTTTCTTCTTTGCCTACTGCCTGATAATTAATGTCTTTAATCCGGTAACTTTTTGAAAACCTTCCATTCTTCAGTCTGAAAATTCCGTTCAAATATATTGTTTTTACAGGAATTACATCCTGAAGTTTTTTAGGTATGGGTATGTAATCAATTCTTGCTTTTTCTTTCATGTATTTCCTCCTTCAATATCTCCTGTATGTAATCATCATTTCCAAGGGTTAATTGTTTTGGCATTAA
>ULQB01078412.1_pt1 | contig 11095 bp, 9 predicted proteins | sample 1954041 | NCBI WGS metagenome assembly ULQB01 (sample SAMEA4835644, study PRJEB28245) | human gut metagenome | biome: gut microbiome; material: fecal sample | place: Denmark | collected 2008 | reverse complement strand
AGCTATAAGTTCCAGTATAACTCCTGCCACAAGGCATATATTCATATATTTCATTTCAAACAATCCAAACATTAATTCTCTCCCACACGCAGTTGCCTGCAAACCAAACATCGACAAAATTCACACGACCATTCTTTTCGTTATAACAACATATTATCCTAAAGTATATGGCAAAAAGTAATTCCAGACGCACAAAAACCGCCAATATCGCTTATGATATGGCGGTTTTGTCGATATTCTTATTATTTTCACTCTTATTCCAGCTCCTCCAGAGCATCCAGATAACTCTCCATCCACTGCACCTGCTTTGCGCTTTTCGCATCTTCTTCATCCGGTTCGTCCGGATCATCCGGCCACTCATCGCCCTCGTCAAGCTCCTGCATGGTCAGCCAGTTGTCAGCCACCTCAAGCTGAAGCATCCTTCCATCGTCACACTCCAGACTCACCAGCACCATAAGCGGCTCCCCCGGAAGCCTCTCCTCACAGCCGAAGTCGGCCTCATCTATTCTCTTTATTGTCCACATATTATCACCTCATGTTCTGTAGATGTCATAAATCACTCTACCCGTATCTTCAAAAAGTCTATTAGTGCTTCCAGCGTCAATTCCTCCTTGCGCCATATCCACTCTGTCTCTATCGTATAGAACAGCCCGCCGCCTATGTCACATGCCGCTGCAAACTTCTGTCTCTTCTTTCTGGACTTCTTATACTTGAATATATAATAGTAATAAAGTCTTCCCTCTATCACTTCATGTTTCAGATATGCCCTTGTCCGCAGTTCCTCCGGGCAGGCTTCATCCTCCACCAGCTCATCCAGCACGTAATCCTCAGCCGTCTCATCATCGATAGCCTCCTGAAGTGAACAATAGACAAGTTCCGGCTTAAGCTCCTCATTAAACCCCGCAAATGCCGGATCACTGTCATCGCCATCTATCAGTCTATACCTCTGAGGCAGGTCAAAGCTTATCTTTCTGGCACCTGACTGCAATGAATATGTATTGGTTAATTGTGCATCTCCAGTCATCCCATAGATGTCCGCATATGGCATACCGTTTTTTCCATATACATTCCTATCATTTTCCATACCTGAACCTTCATCTAACTTTATAGATGTGTCCATTGAATCATATGTATATCCGCCACCAGCATTTATCGTGCCAGAATAATCAGCATCAGCATCACCATATCCTACACCATCATACTCGTTCCCACCGTTAGCTGCTCTATCCGCCTCGCTGGCCTTCTTCGCCTGAAATCCGGATACTAGAAACGACACAAAAGCCAGCAATCCGATCAGAAACATCAATCCCTGTTCCGAAATATACGACCACAGCTCTGACAGATCTGATATATTTCCATGTGACTCATGATATATATTGTATATTCCTGCTCCCCAGAACAGCACCAGCAAGGCCCCGGCCACGACAAAGCAGGCGATCGCACTCTGTAAAACATACTTTAATCTTCTCATCTACCCTTCCCCCTGTCATTTCGCTTTTAATACACACATGCTTGCATCAACATACCGCAAGCATCTACCCCAAAGATACCGCATATTATACCCTCCAGTTCGCAGAATATCAATTACATTTGATATTCTGCGAACTGAATTTGACTTTCTGTGAAAGTGTTTTGTGAATTAACTGCGGCTTATATGCAGAAAGACGGCACTCCCAGCAAAAGCTGAGAAATGCCGTCTCTCAGTATAATAATACACGCTGTAGTAATCCGATACCGTGAAATCCGCCTTAAGATTCTCTATCGCATCCAGACTCTCCATTATCGTATTTGTCTCCTTGATATCGGGGGCATCCGCCTGCAGATCGGTGTAGTCCTCACCTTTTATCTGCGCCATCGTGCCCTTGAGTGCATCGTTGGAGCTCTTGGAATCGCTCTTCACCATGACCTTCATTACGTCCATGGACTTAACAGAAAACTTGAGCTCAGCGCCATACTTACCGGACTTGTTCATGCCTACGATCATGGATTTTGATCCGTCTCTCACACCAAAAGAGAACCCCAAATCTGAAGTGTGTACTTCTAATCTGGGGTCCTTTTTCATATATACCGCATGAATCGATTCCCATCATCTTTCTAGGTGGAAGGTTTGTTATTGCAATAAGTGTCTTGCCGACTAACTCCTCTGGCTCATAGAATGCATGGATTCCTGAGAGGATGGTTCTGTCTGTGCCTGTGCCGTCATCCAGTGTGAACTGAAGGAGCTTCTTATGGAAGCTGTTTCATTTGAGGATTATATCAATCGACTAAAAGCACAGAATATTATAATTGAAACCGGAAACTCAAAGAAATACGGAACGGTTACAAAATACCGATTTTCGGTTGAACAACGTTTTCATCGTGGCTACTCTCTCGGTTCATTCTATACCGATGACAACATAAAAAAGAGAATTTCGAGACGACAGGACTATCTGAAAACACAAAAGAAAAAAGCGGAAGAACGAAAAGAAAAGCGAAAAGCTGCTTATGATGCCATGTCGCCCGGTGAAAAAAACTGGATAAAAGTCGATTGAAAATCTCGTCCATGTGTGACTTCTCTGGTGATGTATCACGGGATACCGTTGGCTTGCAGAAATGGTAAAATGTGCAGAACGCCAGACGCATGCAGGAGATACAAAAGAACCTGCACGACAGGTACGGCATCCGGTATACCGAGAATTCCAACATCCAAATCCTACAAAAACTACTGGAACAGGCTAAACAGAACATGCATAACCTTGAAGAACAACAGCGGCAAAATGAGCGTGACCTGAAGGAGTTGCAACACTACCAGAAGGAAATTGACACCTATCTAGGGAAAAAGCATGAGGATATTTAGTCCTCATGCTTATCAGTAAAGATTTTATAGGAAGATCATCCATATTCTCATTTCGTAAACTCTACGGAGTAATAATACATATAATCATTCTCTGTATTTAGATAATCTCCGGAAATATCCTGTATCGGTAACATACTTAATCCATTTTTACCATAAACCAAAGCCACTAACCCCTGCTCTGTTCCAAAATCTATCGGACATATATGGTTTATGCTTGTCGCCGATCTTCCATAATATTTCCGATCTTCAACATCATTTAAAATTGGATTTTCTGTTGTGTATTTCGTATAGTTATCTGCCACAATTAGACTTGCAGAAAATTTTTCAAAATTAGGAACAACCACTATCATTCCAGTTTCGGTAGATTCTGTACCATTAAAAGATATTTCTGCAATTTTCTCATGCGATACTCTTTTTCCGGATTGATATTCAGACAAGTAAACAAAAAGGCATTTATAGTTATCCTTTGTCTTATACCGAAACATCATTACCCCATCTGCTCCAGACATCAGTTCCGCAGTTTTCATTTCAGCACTATCCGGCGATACTTCTTCTATGAAATTTCGGGGTTGTCTCATCTTCTTACACGCTATAACAGCGATTACAGTGATAAATCCTGTCAGAATAATACAAAGTGCTACAATGATTCGTCGCAGAAATTTCTGTTTATTCTTTCCTTCCTTTGACACCTGCAATAGCGTTTCATCAGACTTTTCTCTTACACTATCTTCGCTGATATCTTCACCGGCTAAAAATTCATTGACGCTGATTTCCAATATTTCACACAGTTTCATATATACTGAAACGTCTGGAAGGCAAATTCCACGTTCCCATTTTGAAACAGACTTATCACTCTTCCCGAGCTTATCTGCAAGCTGTCTCTGTGTCAGCCTAGCTCTTTTTCTTTTTTCTGCGATATATCTTCCAATCTTAGCAATATCCATAGGTCATTCCTCCTTTCATCATGACAATCTTATCTTATCACAGCAAAAAAGTACACCTCTCAAAGGTAGAATTGCCACATTTACTGCCTATATCCAATCACAGCCACAACTTTTCCATTCTCTGCCTCTATGTTTGATAGTCACGATATTATATCTGTACGGCTTATATTTCTGTATTCGCTCGGTGTAACTTTGTATCGTTCCTTAAATACCCGATTGAATGTTCTCTGACTTTCAAATCCGCTATCATAGCATATATTTGTAATGGCATCACTGGTATTTTCCAAGCGATGGCAAGCATAATTTAGTCTTGCATCATTCAGATATTGATTGAAATTACGATGGAATGTTTTGGAGAATGTTCGTGATAAAACATACTTGCTCACTCCCAAATCTCTTGCCATATCATCTAACGAGAAATTCTTTCTAAAATTACCAGACACGTACGATACTGCCTGATAGACAAGATCTTTACTTCCCACATCTCCTTTCTCGACCAGTTTCAGCTTTCCAATGCATCTTGCAATCAAAATCTGCAGGTATGCCTGTATAACTGCTATATCCATGTGGTCTGTATCTAAGATGGCATTAATTGCCCGGTATACTTCCGGCTCCACCATTTCTGCCTTTATGATTGGGTAATCCGGTGCCATCGTCTGTATAATATCAGCATATTTCCCAATCGCAAATGGTGGAGAAATAATGTAAACCGCCTTATTCACTCCCGAAGAGAAAACCTGATAATGATGGATAATATCAGGAAATACAAAACCAATATCTCCCTTTTCCATGTGGTATAACTCTTGTCCAACTCCCAGCTCCAGTGTTCCATTTGTCACACATACGATCTCCAATGCATTATGTAAATGCGGAGCAACATGCTTCGATTTTCTTTTTAAAGCTAATATTTCTTCTTTTGTATCAACAAATGATAAATGCATTGGTTACGCCCCCTTTGCAAGATTTGTCTACTTTTTCTTTCGATTTGGCAGGCAATCACATTGTATTTATTCTATAATCAGCTTGTAAATAAGGAAAGGAGGTACGCATTATGAACAAGTTTAAGAATTATATGAACAACCTTTTAGTATTCTACGCTGATTACTTTGAACATGTATATCATGCATAAAATACTAAAAGGACTACTTTGTGAAAACTGAATACCTAGCTTGCACAAAAAGCATTGCCTTTCTCGAATGTTCAATTAGACAATGCTTTTCATTACATATAAACCTTAATACTTTGTTGCGTCTGTTACTTCATCAGACTTAATTCCCTTTTCAGCTTTCAATTTTTCATTTACAGCTTCCACGTTCATTCTGGAAAGAACAATCATAATTAACACATCAAGGATCAATGGCAACCATAAATACATAAACTGCATCATATCAAGTGCTGACTGCGGCTGTGTTGCATTTGTTCCGACATAACCACTAAGCTCTAATAACCAGCCACATACTGCAGTTCCGATTCCTCCACCAATCTTTACACCCAGTGATGTACAAGAATACATAGTTCCGTCAATTCTCTTTCCCTGTGTCAGATAAGTATACTCTGAACAAGAAGCAATCACTGCGTTCATATCTCCCTGCCATGGGCCCTGTCCAAGTGCTGCAAGGGCTGTAAATGCCAGCATAAGAGGAATACTTCCCATATATCCTGCTACAACAACCAACGCTCTACCAATAACGGCAATGATATATCCTCTGAGATTCAGCTTGTACATACCATTCCACTTGCCAACGAGTGTCGGAGTAAAGATAAGAGCTATAATAAGCGGGATATTCACCGCCCAGGCGAACTGACCAAAAAGATTCTTGTCCTTCAATACCCATGTCATGTAGTAGATACCAGCACCGATCATGGCACTATAAAGCTGCTGTAAAATATATGTTCCACAGATCATCATATAATACTTGTTCTTTACAAGAAGCTTAAATGCCTGAACCAGTCCATACTTTTCTTCATCTCCTTTTACTTCTCCATCGTTAAGCTCCTCCTCCGGAAGCTCTTTTACGGAGAGCGCTGAGATTGTATTTACAATCAGACCGATAATTGCATAGATGATTGCTACCGTTCTCCATGCTGCTGCATCTCCACCGCAGTAATCAACAAATTTTACGGTTACAGACTGGATCAAAAGGCTTGTAGAAAATGCGAAGATGAAACGATAAGATCCCATCTGCACACGCTCTTTACTGTTCTTCGTAATCAAAGAAGTAAGTGCAGAATACGCAATATTATTTGCTGTATAGAACACACCATTTAACAATGTATATGCAATAAAGAACCATGCATATTTTGCTGTATTTCCCCAGCTTGTAGGAACCGCAAAACAACATACCAGTGTAATCGCACATCCAATGTAGCCGTAAAGCATCCACGGTTTCGCCTTACCCATCTTGCTGTGTGTCTTGTCAATCATCGAGCCAAAGAAAATGTCTGTAAATCCGTCAAACAGTTTGGAAACTGCGATCAACGTACCTACTATACCTGCTGCAAGTCCGACTGAATCCGTCAGATAAATCATCACAAAGGACGTTAAAAATGCATATACTACATTTCCTGCTATATCGCCGGATCCGTATCCAACTTTGTTATACCATTTTAAATACTTTTTTTCTTCCATAGAATCACTCCTCATCTTAATCATGTTTAGAATTTCATGTGTCAAACAGTCTGATGCCTATATTATTCTAAATGCTTTTACTTTTGTTCTCTTGTATCCCGAATATCCCCGTATGTCCGGACTTATACGTCGATATTCGGGAAACGAGTTATATCATTATCCTTTCACACACGGAACCAGTGTAAACCGGAACCGGAATAATCTATCATCAAATCTGTATGCTTCTAACACGTCTGGTCCGCAGCTGTTAGAGCCTATTCCATTCTGTGCATAATCAAGACAGAATACCGTACTGTCCGATTCTATCAATTCATAGTTATGTGCCTTTTCTTCCAGCTCCTCCTGTGTATAGAAGGACGCATTGAATGAAAATGTATCTTCCTCTGCAACGGCAGTGATACCGTACTGGCTGTTGCCAAGCTCCACATAATCGCAGTCGTAGTGACTTCCGTTTTCCTGTGGGCGGATATAGTCCTCATGCATATCGGAAACCTTCAGACGATACAATCCGTGGCTTGCTGCTCTATGCTTGTCCCGGTAGCTTTCCTGCGGTCCCATACCGAAGAACCCTGCATCTGTAAGCTTCTTATCTAAGAACATCCGCACACCAAATCTTGGAAGATCCGGGAACTCCTCATCCTTTTTCACTGCGATATCCGCTCCAATTCTTCCGGCTGCGTCAATCGTCCAAGTGATTGTCACATCCATAATTTTCTGCACGGTTGCTGCCACGACCGAAGCCTGACTTGTCACAGTTACTCCGTGCTTTCCCTGAATCACCTCTGACTTGTATGCTCTTGTATAGGCTTCGTTGTAGTGGGCTTTCTTCCACTCTGCCTTGATATACATATCGTTATCCGTCGGTGCTCTCCAGATGTTCAGTTCCATCGGATGATTCATATATTCTCTGCCTGCAAATGTCAGGCTGTCAAAAAGTGCTGTCCGCTTGTTGACCGTATAGGAGAAATCCCGTCCCTTTATGATGATCTCTGTATCATTTTCCTGTACCTGAATACCCGTATCAGGCACTTCCTTTGTAAGCCAGCCTACTGCCTGCTGATTCTTTGCACCCTTACTGCTTACATCTATCTCGTCAAAGCCTAAGACATACGCCTTGGAAAGAAGCGGAATGTCCTTCTTCAGCTTATAGAACAGCTTCAGATATACCTTTCCATTCTCCGGAATTGAAAGCTTTAAGGTCGTGCTTCCATCACAATGCGGTAATACGGATACTTCAGAAAGCTTCCCCTTTCCGATCACAAGTCCATCCTGTGACAGCTCGTAAGTAATCTCAACATAATCCTTCAAATCATCGAAATCCATATAGTTGTGAAGCACCAGCTCACCGCTTGCTGCATCATACGATACTACTCTTGCCGGTCGGTATACATTCTTGTACTCCAAAAGTCCGGTGTGTATCCTTCTGTCCGGATATACCAGACCATCCATACAGAAGTTGCTGTCATGGATTACTTCGCCATGATCGCCGCCATAGGCATAGATCGTCTTGCCGTTTTCGGCTACACCATGGGCGATTGCATGATCGCACCACTCCCACACGAAACCGCCGCACATCTTATCCTCTGCCTGTATCATCTGGAAATAATCTTCAAAATCTCCGGGACCATTTCCCATACTGTGGCAGTATTCCACCAGAAGGAATGGTTTGCTGCCATCCTTTTCCAAATATTCCTCTATCTCAGTAAGTGCCGGATACATACGGCTGTATAAGTCCAGATTCCCGTAATCATAGGTTACATCGTAATTGCGGTATCTGGCACTCTCATACTGCGTGATCCGCTCCGAATCGAACTTCTTTGTCCATGCCAGTGCCTTCTCAAAATTGCAGCCATAAGCGCTTTCATTTCCCATAGACCACATCACGATACAGAACCGGTTCTTGTCACGCTCCACCATCAGCTTCACACGGTCAACAATCGCAGCTTCCCATACCGGATCATCTGCTATTTTCTCATTCCAACGCTTAAAGCGGTTGTAATCCGTATCCTCTTTTCGATACAGCATAAATGGTCCGTGTGCTTCGATATCTGCCTCGTCAATCACCATAAATCCATAGCGGTCGCACATTTCATAGAAAAATGGTGCATTTGGATAATGGCTGGAACGAATGGCATTGAAGTTGTGCTGCTTCATCAGGGTAAGGTCTGTCTTGATCTGCTCCATGCTAATTGTAAATCCGGTGACCGGATCGGAGTCATGGCGGTTCACACCACGGAATTTAATCTTCTGTCCATTTAAGTAGATTACCTGATTCTTGATCTCGATCTTGCGGAGTGCTATATGGTCTACGATTACCTCCTGCTCCGTCTCCAGAATAATCGTATACAGATACGGATTCTCTGTATTCCAGAGTGTATAATCTACAATCTCAAAAGTCGCTTCTCCACTCTCGGAAATAACACCCTCGGAAACAACTGCTCCATTCTTATCCTCGAGCTTTACCCGAACCTCTGTCGGCTCGTAAAATGCTGCTGTAAGATTTATCCTTGCAATGTCTGAATCTAATTGTGTTGTAATGCGATAATCACGGATTCCCTTTTCCGGACGTTTTAAGAGATACACATCACGGAAGATTCCGCTCATACGGAACTTGTCCTGATCTTCAAGGTACGAACCGTCGCACCACTTCATCACAAGCACGGAAATCCGGTTCTCTCCTTCCCGCAATACGTCTGTCACATCAAACTCACTGGTCATGTGGCTCACTTGACTGTAGCCTACATAGGTGCCGTTTAACCATACATAAAAGCAGCTATCCACACCTTCAAAGTTAAGATATGCCTTTGGTGCTGCAGCATCCTTTGCATAGTCAAAGGTATGCACATAAGCTCCACATGGAATATCCTGTGGCACATATGGCGGATCAAACGGAAATGGGTAACGGATATTTGTGTATTGGTGTGTATCATAACCTGCCATCTGCCATACACTCGGAACTTTGATCTCATCAAAGCCCTCAACCGAATAACCATCCTCATAAAAGGCATCCTTCATATCATAGATGCTGTCAAAATACTGAAACTTCCATGTACCATTCAATAGCTGCATTCTGTCTGACAGCTCTCTGTGCTCTACCAGGTCATCCATCCGCTTGGAAGCCGGCATGTAATAAGCTCTCGCCGGCATCGTATTGTCATGTAATACACTTAAGTCCTCATAGTAACGTGGCACGATCATAAATAATCCTCCTTCATTCATACAGTTTATACACTTTTTTGTTGCTTGTAACCCTGCAAACAGTTTTCTTCTTACTGTCTGCTTTTTTTCCTTCTCGCTTTTGTTAGATTTATATTACCTTAATCCATTTCTTATGTCTATAAACTAGAATGGACAAAATATGCACAAAATGATACAATAATCCCATCAAGCAGAAAAGTGGACGAACTGCTTGCAACATCGGACACTTTTCTATTTGATAGGTAAACAGTCATAAGCACGCAGGACGATAGTCCGGAGTGCGCATGGCTGGCACGATTTCGAGAGTTCGAAGAACGAAGAAATCGTGATTATTGTATCGAGTGAAAGGAGTGCTGCCCTATGTACATGAACACCGGTTATTTGAAACATTCACATATGGATTTTAAGGATAAAAGCCGACCACTGATTGTCGGTAGCTGCGGAATCTATCGTTTGTCTGAGCACCCAAAGATGCCAACCTATCGCCCAAGAGGACGTGTTGATTTTCAGATTATATATATTGCAGCCGGATGCGGACATTTTCATTTTGATACTGTTGATAACGAAACAATTGTTCCCGCTGGTAACATTGTCATATTCCGTCCAAAAGAGCTTCAGAAATATGAATACTATGGGGAAGATAAGACAGAAGTCTACTGGATTCATTTTACTGGAAGTGATGTAAAAAATATCCTAAGAAAATATGGTTTCCCAGATAACGAGAGAATATTCCCGGTTGGTACATCCATGGAATATGAGCGTATATTTAAGAGAATTATTATAGAATTACAACGTTGTCAGGATAACTACGAAGAAATGCTCACATTATTGCTCCGTCATCTTCTGATCATATTCCAACGTGAGCTTACCAGAGAGCAAGTTTTAAAAAATGAATATCTCGACCACGAGATGGATACCGCCATGACATATTTTAACGAAAATTATAACCGTGATATCAATATAGAAGAGTATGCGACATCCAAGGGGATGAGCGTCAGTTGGTTCATACGAAGCTTCAAGAAGTTCACGGGTTCTACTCCTATGCAGTTTATTGTTGCGCTCCGTGTCAACAACGCACAGGTCTTGCTTGAGACAACCAACTATTCCATCAATGAAATATCTAAGATTGTAGGCTACGATAACCAGCTCTATTTCAGCCGATTATTTCATAAGCTGAAGGGATTTTCTCCGAGGGAATATCGGAAAACCAGAAAGTCGGAAATATAAAACTAAAGCCCATCTATAATAGGAATAACTACTATTATGGAGCTGTTGGTTCTGTAGGCATGATAAGTTTCTTATTTTTCTCATTATGTATGGGACTTTCCTCCGGCATAGGCGTAATCGTTTCTAACTGTTTTGGTGCAAAAAAGAAGAAGAAGTGAAAACTGCGATTGCTAACTCCATATATGTGATGAGTGGAGGGTGCAGACATTTTCTTGGACTATATAAGTGACCAATCCAAGTCTATGTCTGTACTCTATAGGA
>ULQB01022173.1_pt1 | contig 11257 bp, 10 predicted proteins | sample 1954041 | NCBI WGS metagenome assembly ULQB01 (sample SAMEA4835644, study PRJEB28245) | human gut metagenome | biome: gut microbiome; material: fecal sample | place: Denmark | collected 2008 | reverse complement strand
TAAGGCTGAGCGCGAGAAGATTGACAAGATGAACCAGGCAGACAGCATGATCTTCTCCACCGAGAATTTCCTGAAGGATAACGGTGATAAGATTCCTGCAGACAAGAAGCCAGGCATCGAGCAGGCATTGCAGCAGTTGAAGGATGCTCATAAGGCAGGTGATGTTGCAGCTATCGATTCAGCTATCAACAACTTGAACACCGTCATGCAGGCTGCTTCTCAGCAGATGTATCAGGGCGGCCAGCAGGCAGGTCCTCAGGGTGCACAGGGCGGCCAGCAGGCACAGGGTGCTAACGATGGCGCTCAGGATGTTCAGGATGCAGACTTCGAGGAGGTTAAGTAATCTCTCTCATCATAGAGAAGTTATTAGATTAGCATAAAGATCAAAGGCGTGTAAGGCTCTGAAAATGAGTTTTACACGCCTTTGATCTTTATGTTTTTTTATATATCTGCTTATGGCTTTATCGCAGAAAAATATGTATATTTGCAGGTTATGAAGGGGCTGGAAGTTCCAGCAAGAGAAGAAAAAGACAAGTTCTAGTAAAAGAAGGAAAGGAAACGGGATATGGCAAAGAAAAGACCGCAGGTAGCACTGGTTTATGATTTTGACGGGACATTATCTCCCGGCAACATGCAGGAGTTCGGATTCATCCAGGCAACCGGAAAGACGAAGGAGGAATTCTGGGATAAAAACCGGAAGCTTGCCGTGGGCAAGGATGCCAACGGCATCCTCACCTATATGTATATGATGCTGGATGAAGCAAAGAAGAACCATATCTCGCTCACCCGCGAATCCTTCCAGAGCTTCGGCAGGAATGTGGAACTCTTCCGTGGCGTAAGGCAATGGTTCTCGTTCATCAACGAATATGGTGCAAGCATCGGATTGGAGATCAAGCACTACATCAACTCCTCGGGATTGAAGGAGATGATAGAGGGCACACCCATCGCTCAGGAATTCGAGAACATCTATGCCTGCTCGTTTCTCTATAATGAGGATGGCATCGCCTACTGGCCAGCCGTAGCCGTGGATTATACCACGAAGACGCAGTTTCTCTTCAAGATCAACAAGGGCATCCGTCAGGTGAGCGACAACAGCAGGGTGAACCAGTATATTCCTGATAACAAGCGCCCTATCCCTTTTCCGCGAATGATCTATTTCGGGGATGGAGAAACCGATGTGCCCTGCATGAAGATGGTGAAGGAGCACGGCGGCCATTCCATTGCCGTATATGATACGCCCCAGAAGGAGGCCATGGCTTGCCAGCTGGTAAAGGAGGGGCGCGTGAACTTCATGTGCACGGCGAACTACAGCAAGGGAAGCGTGATGAACATCATCGTGAAGCGAATACTGGATAAGATCAAGGCGGATTTCGAATTCGACAGATTGATAGAGGTGAACCAGAAGAAGGCGTGGAAGTAGAGACGGAAATATAGGTGAAACGCAGGAAAGAAAAAGAAAAAAATATAATATTAATAAATAATTAATGGGAAGAAATAAATACTCAGCAGGAGAAATCAAGGAAATCGGTAAGTTACTGCGACTCAAGAACGCAGGCAACCGTTTACAACAGAAAATGATACGCCACGACCTTCGCGTGGATTATGAATTCAACATCTCTGACTTCAATGAGCCTGGCAAGGCTTTCGGCGAGGAGGAACTGCAGGATGCCATCAAGCGTGGAGCTATCCAGATTCTCGACGATGCTACCATCGAGGCAATGAAGGCAAAACGTGCAAGAGACAAGGCTCGCGATGAGGCAGAGAGACAGAAGGAAGCTGTAGCCAGCGGTGAACAGACCGACTGGCAGGAGGCTATGAAGGAGTGGAATGAGTATTATGAAAAGTAAAAAGGTAAAAAATATACTGATTATAGAATATTATGGCTAAAGTATTGATCAAGACTTCAGAGGGCGACATCAAAGTGCACCTCTACGACGAGACACCTCAGCATCGTGACAACTTCATCAAGTTGGCAAAGGAGGGATATTTCGATGGCACACTCTTCCACCGTGTCATCAAGGATTTCATGATTCAGGGTGGCGATCCAGACAGCAAGGGCGCTCCTAAGGGCAAAATGTTGGGCACAGGCGGTCCTGACTACACCATCCCTGCCGAGTTCGTTTATCCACAACTTTTCCACAAGCGTGGTGCCTTGAGCGCTGCCCGTCTTGGCGACGAGGTGAACCCTCAACGTGAGAGCAGTGGCAGCCAGTTTTATATTGTATGGGGAAAGACCTACAAGCAGAATGAACTGAAACAGATGGAGAAGCAGATGGGCATGCAGATGGAGCAGAACATCTTCAACCAGCTTGCCAAAGAACATCATGAAAAAATCATGAACTTCCGCCGCAATCGCGACCGTGAGGGCTTGATGAAGCTTCAGGATGAACTGGTGGATGAAACAAAGAAGCGCTGCAAGGAGCAGGGTTATCCTAAGTTTACCGAAGAGCAGCAGAAGGCTTATACCGAGGTAGGTGGCACACCGTTCCTTGACAACCAGTATACCGTTTTTGGAGAGGTTGAAGAAGGACTTGATGTAGTAGAGAAAATTCAAAACTGCGAAACAATGCGCGGTGATAGACCTAAGGAGGACATCAGCATGGAGATCTCCGTTATAGAAGAATAAAAGACATTTCTCGCAGTTTTCAACGAAATCTGCGAGATTTTTTTATTAAGTATCAACAACTATTCATTCGTATTAAATAAAAACAAACAAATCAAAATGAAAAAGATACATGGAAAAATGATGAAGGGCATCACGCCTAAGAGCCTGATGATGCTCCTGACTTTGGCAGGTTCTAGCTACTGCCATGCTCAGCAAGCCACCATCGTGGTAAGCAATGCTACTTCCGAATCACGCACAGAGCTTATCTCTCTGAACATGAGTGAGATTAAGGAGAAGCTGGGGAATACAACCCCAAAGAAGGGCGAGGCTTATATCGTGAAGAACAAGCGAGGACAACAGATAGGCTCGCAGATTACTCACGATGGCTTTCTGCTCATTGATGCAAGCGTACTCTCGGCTTGAAGCGCGGCTTGAAGAACCAGCAACAGTACAGCTATTACTTTGGGGCTGCATGGAGCAAATATGATGTGAAGAGCTATGCAGAATGGCAGATACGCATCAAGGATTTTCTGGATGCCCGAAAATCTCCTCTCCGTGTAGAAGTGAAGTAAAAAAAGGATATAGAGTTTATTTACGAAAATACATAAACAGAAAATAGGTGTGCCATTATTTATGAGGCACACCTATTTTTATTATATACACATAACAATTATTATTGCAGGATTTTACTTCGTCATTTCGAAACCTATGCGCATACCATCATAATTGTTGGCAATATTGCCGACTGCGCTTAATGTAGAGCTAGACTTGAAGGCACTAAGAGCCTTGATGAGATTGAGCAGCTTCTTCTGGTCGAAGAGAAGGCTAATGCCATTAGTAGTCTTGGTGGCATAACCCGAAGCACTCAATAGCAGCCCCTTCATCTGAATAGCGTGAGTCTTCTCATCAAAGGTATAATTACCATTCCATGCCTTTCCGTCAATCTTGGCAGAGAAAGTGCCATCGGTATTAAAGGTGAAGTAGGTATTGGAACTGCTGAATCCGAACTTCTTGTAATAACCTTCCAGCTTATTCTCAACCTTACTGGCAGCAATCTCGCCACCCGCCTTAGCCAGCAGGTTCTCTGAGGTGAAGGCGCACCCTGGCTTGCTGTACTTCCAGGTATGGCAGAGATCTGCCTGCTTGAATGTACCCGAACCGATTACATTGTTCAGGATTCCGTTGATTATACTTCCTGCATTACTGCTTGAGTTACTGCCATTACCAGCATTGCTACCACCCAGGATAGCGCCCAATACGCCTGCTACGGTTGCTGCAGAATTGACGGTAGCAGAAGTATTATTAGCGGTAGTAGTGGTTGCTGCAGATGCAGCAGAAGAAGAAGTAGTAGGAGCTGCAGATGCTGTAGACGCAGAAGCAGTAGATTTCTTAGCTGTCGTCTTCTTGGAAGAAGTTTTTTTAGTAGTCTTCTTGGTTGACTTCTTAGTAGTCTTCTTAGTTGACTTCTTAACCGGCATCAACTCAGAATCGGAAGCATTCAGCGCAGCTTCGTTCATAGCGCTAGCATTGCTGCCAGCTGTGCATGCAAGCACAAGGGCAGCGAAAAGAAATACCTTTTTCATTTTTACTTTCTATTTATTTGTTTAAATCTAATTCTCTTATATCATTCGCTTTCTTCACTTTCATATTTCCCATCATAAATGAGGAAAGACTATTATAATAGATGAAAAACAGGAGAAAAGGTTTAATTTGTTGCATAAATGTTGCATAAAACGAATGAAATGTGACGATTTTGTGTCAACGATTGCACATTTTTTTGACATAAATCAAAAAAAGTCGAAAATTAGATATATTTTATCAAAAAGTGTACCCAAAAATGAACAGAATATCCTATCTTTGCAACGTTAAAAAAATCACAATAGGTTATGAATGATTTAATTAAGGTAAATTCAGAGAATCAGAATCAGGCAATCGACAGATGCATGCAGATTCTTAATGAACGCCGTGAGGCGCTTGCCTCAAAGGCGAAAAGAAGAGATTAAGTCTTTTAGATTTTAGTGAACAAGAGACAAGATTCTTCTTGGAAGAGAGATTATTTTCAGAATGACATTCGGTTGAAGAGATTCTGCTGAATCATTTTCTCCGGAACAAAAAGAGAAAAAGAAATTCAGAGAAACAGGACCCCGAAGACTGAAAATGAGAGAGATTTTTCAGAACGACTCTTAAATTTTAAGAGGAACTGAAATTTTTGGGAAAAGAAAAAGTAAAAATCCCGTTGTCGACCATCTTGCATGGTACGTACAACGGGATTTTTTCATTTTCTATCCTATATCTAAATTCTGATAGATAGCCGGAATTACTTGTTCTTCTCGCCCTTCATGATAACCTCTACATGATTGCCGCTCTTCAAGATAACATTCTTGAGGAAGTCGGAAATCTGAGCGCCATCAATTGACTTCACGAGATTCTTGTAGTTGCTGTAATCATCAACCTTGTGAAGGTCGAACATACCCAAGGTCTGAATCCAGTAACCGTTGGTCTTCTCATCCACGCCAGCCTGCTTCAAGAGTATCTCCTTTACTTTCTGCAAATCGTCAGCATCAACCTTGGCAATCACCTCGTCCATACCCTTGAAGAAGTATGGGATAGCTACATCTGCCTTCTCTGGATTCAACTGAGCCATGCCGTTGATGGTTACCATTACCTTGTTATCTGCATCGAAGAATACACCATAGTTGGCACCTGCTGAATAAGCTGCGCTCAACTCCTCACGGATGCTGTGCAAATACTTCATCTCCAGAAGACGTGCTGCCATATCTGCCAATACACTGCTCTTCTGGGTATAAGGCACCTTGGCAAACCACATCTCGCGAGCCTGGCTCTGAGGATTCTCCATCGCCTTGGTGAATACATTGCTTACCTTGCCGTGGGCATAAGGCATTGGCTGGTTCTTGATCTTGATCTTCATGCCCTGGTTAGGGAGAGATGCAATATACTGCTCGATGAATGGGAGGAGCACCTTCTCATCATAGTTGCCGACAAAGTAGAAAGTGAAATCCTTGGCATTACTGTAGAGCTGATGCCACATTTCGAGACAAGCATCATAATCGATGCTCTGAATATCTGATGCCTCTGGGATGCGAGCCAGTTTGCTTCCCAGGTAAAGGGTGCTCTGTACTGAGTCCTGATATACCAGACTAGGGTTGTTGCTCTTGGTAGCAAGAACAGTAGCATAGGTATTCTTCATATTGTCGAATGCCTTCTGGTCCTTGGTAACATTGGTCATAGAGAGGTAAACCAGCTGCATCATCGTCTCAAGATCCTTAGGAGTGGTAGTACCGCTCAAACCGTGACGGAAGGTAGAGAAAGAGAAATCTACACCACACTGCTTGCCGGCAAGTGCCTTCTCCAAATCATTGCTTGAGAAATCGCCCAAACCGCTCAACGACCAGATTGTGCTGGCGTTCTGCGCATTGATAGGGTCATTCTGATAAGCTGCATAACCGATGTTGGCAGAAGCAGCAAACTGAATCTCATCGTCCTTGAAGTCTGTCTTCTTGATAATTACTTTGGCTCCGTTGGAGAGGGTAAGCTTCTTGAAGCCCAACTGCTTGTTCTCCTCAGTCTTCTTGATTTTGCCTGCCTTAGGTGCCTGAGCCATCAGCGGCTCCTGCTTCACATTGTCCACATAAGCCTCAAGCTTCTCGCTGCGCACCTGCTTCACGATGTCGGCAAGTTCCTGTTCGGTAGGATAAACGGCACCCTCTGCCTCGTGCATGAACACCATGCTTACAAGGTTGGTATCGGTAGTACAGATCAACTGCTTCACGGCACTGTTAACCACATCTACAGAAAGGCGTGGCACTACCATCTTATAGATCTGAGTTTCATCCTCTACAGAAGGAATTGGCTCGTTAGAGATGAAATGGTCAACATACTGAGTGGTAAACTGCTCATTCTTCATCTTGGCACGGTTCTCGTAAGTCTTGTCAACATGACTCATGAATTCGTCCTTGGCACGCTGATATTCAGAAGCCGTAAAACCGAAATCATGCACGCGCTTAGCTTCGCGCATCAAGGCAGCATATGCCTCCTTCACCTTGCCCGGCTTAGCCACGCCTACCACTGAGAAAGCATCCTTTGTACTGGAAACCAAATAGTTGCCAATATCACTACCTCCCTGCAGGAATGGACAATCTGCCTCACGAGCCATCTCTGAAAGACGCGCATTAAGCATAGAGGTAGCCACATTCTTCAGATAACCCTCAAGCAGATATGGCAGAGAGCCTTTCAATGAATCAGGAGTCGTCTCGTTCTTCATCATGATGTTGATAACGTCATACTGCTGCTCCTTGTTCTTATCCACCACGTAGATAGCAGTATCATTATCAGCTACAGGAACAGGAATCACTTTGGCAGCATCCTTAGGCACCTTGATGCCAGAGAAAAGCTCCTTGATCTTGCCCTCGACATGGTTGACATCTACATCACCCACGATGATAATTGCCTGATTGTCCGGACGATACCACTTGCGATAGTAAGCACGGAGAGTTTCTGGCTTGCATCCGTCAACAACGCTCATCAGTCCGATAGGCAGGCGATAACCATACTTTTCGCCCTGATAGAGTTTAGGGAGAGCACGTTCCAGCATGAGTTGCTGACCCACCATACGCATGCGGTACTCATTGTGAACCACATCGCGCTCATCCTCAATAGCCTTGTTGGTAAGCGAGATGCCATTGCTCCAATCCTTCAGGATGAGCATACATGAATCTACGGCAGAAACACGGGTGGTAGGCACATCGGTGAAGTAATAAACGGTCTTGTCAACACTAGTATAAGCATTCAGATTACGACCATACTCCACACCGATGCTCTGCAGATAATTCTGCAGGGTATTGTCCTTGAAGTGTTCAGTACCATTAAAGGCGAGGTGCTCCAGGAGGTGAGCCAAACCGCGCTGATCATCGTTCTCATTAATAGAACCAACTTTCTGTGCGATGTAGAAGCTGGCTACATGCTCAGGATAACTGTTGTGGCGAATGTAATAAGTCAATCCGTTGTCCAAACGACCAATCTTCACATCCTTATCCACTGGGATAGGTGGCATCTGCTGCGCCATCGCTGTTCCCACAGAGAGCAACAGCACTGCTGCTGCGAAAATCTTTCTTAATCTCATTTTTCTCTGTTTATTAATATATAATTATTAGTTATTGCGTGTGCAAAATTACATAAAAATAAAAAGATTTGCAAGCATTTGGAAGAATATCTTTCCAAAAGCTTGCAATCTTAACATAAAACTAACATTGAAAGCTCTTCATCCATGCTCCTCGGAAGAGGCGGATAAGGAAGAGGATGCCACGGAAGGTAAGCTCCGTAGCCATTGCCATCCAAACACCCTCCAGTCCATAGCTTTTCGAAAGCCCGTAGGCAAGGGTAAGCCTTACCAGCCACATCGTGCTCAGATTGATGGCGGCAGGCTTCATCGTATCACCCGCGCCCACACAAACACTATAGGTTACGATGCTCGCAGCAAAGAACGGCTCGGCAAACGCCTCTATACGGAGACAGGTAGTGCCCAGCTCCCGGATGCTCTCCACCGGTGACAACACCCCAATCATCTCAGGCGCAAAGACATACATCACCATGCCCATCAATGCCATTACGCCCATGCCTAATCCTACCGTCATATAGGCAAAATTCTTGCAGAGATCCACACGCCCGGCACCATGCGTCTGCCCCACAAGCGTAGATGCAGCATCACCAATACCGTAACCCGGCATATAGCAAAGGCTCTCGGCAGTGATGGCAAACGAATGGGAAGCAATAGCAATATTGCCCAATGGAGCCACAATCATGGTGCTCACTATCTGCGCACCGCTCATCAGGATATTTTGTATAGCTATCGGGATGCTTATTTTGCAGGCATGCCTTACATATTCCCTTACCCATCTGAACGGCTCCTTGTCCTGACGGAGATTGAGCAATCGGTTTCTGAATGCCGAAAGATAGAGATTGGGCAGCGAAATGCAGATATACGCCATTGCCGTACCCATCGCAGCGCCCACTACCCCCATCTTCATCATATAGATGAAGAGATAATTGAACGCCACATCACACAAGCATATCAATACCGCCATGATACTAGGCGTATGCATATTGCCTGCCGACTTGAGCATCATTTCAGAAATATGATACAGAAATACAAACGGCAATACCAGGCTGTAAATCAGAAAATAACGCGAGGAATTCGGAGCGATATCCTCACCTCCCCCCAGCCAATAAGGCAAATGGGAATGAATGCCTACACCGATGAGCGTAACGAAAAGGCTGAATGCCACTCCACATATCAGGGCATGACGAAACACCTGGCGAGCCTTCACCAGGTCGTTGGCACCAATAAAATGAGCTACCTGAACTGAAAAGCCAGTAGCAGCAGCACTCAACAAGCTACCTACCAACCAGGTGGTTGACTCGATGATTCCGATACTTGCCGAAGCCTCAGCCCCCAGATGTCCCACCATTGAAGCATCAATAAAGAACATCAACACGGTAGAAATCTGTGCCAACATAGAGGGTACACTCAATCCTGCAATGAGATTCAGCTTCTCACCACTCGTCATCGACCGTCCTAAGCGGATAGACTCCATCAGATAATCTGTCTTATTCTTGAATAGCATTTTTTCTCTTCTATTTATGATTTAACGCAAATTTATCTATTTATGATTTAACGCAAAAAAAGGCGACTCCAAAAAGGAATCGCCATTTTTATCTAAACTTTTAAACTATTTTCGTACCTTTGTTTTTCCCAAAACTGAATCTCCTACCGAAATAGGACAGTACTAAATTACCTAGAATAAACAACCTATTTTACCTAACAAACTAAATACCTGTCGTCCTTGAATAAACAATCTTTCTTTACCTTAACTAACACCTAAATTAAAAAACTAACAACCTTAAACCTAAAAACTAAACCTATAAAATCTATTACCTAACTAAAAACCTAAAACTTATTTTTTCGATTGCAAAGGTACAACTATTTTTTGAAACCACAATGAAATTACCCCTAAAAAATGCATCGAACTAACATTTTTTGACGTATATCAGTATTTTGTGTGCGAGCACAAACACTTGTTAACACATCATCAAGGTCTATTAACACAAAGACAACATTGGATGCTTCAAAAAGAAAACGTTCCTAAGAATGCCGTATGCACAGCAATCCTAGGAACGCCTATCTATTTCCCTATATATAATTTAAGGAGGAAAATCCCTATATATAAATAAGGTATAAAACTTAAAGTTCTTACTCTGTGATCCAAGTTCCCTTATTTCTACCTCCTTCAACGGCTCTAGAACCCGGTATTACCTGCCCCGGACGATAGTAGCTGTCAAGCACAATCTCGAAGCGAAGCATGGAATAGGCAGGGATTGTGCCATTCTGGGTAGTACCATAAGCCAGCTGGTATGGGATATACACCTGCCAATGATCGCCGATGTGCATCTTGAGCACGGCTGTGGTAAAACCATCTATCCAGCCACTCGCCAACTTGGTAGTTACCTGAGCTGTGGCCTTGTCGTAGGTACCCTCGAAGGTCTTATCGAATACATAACCTGCAGGATAAGTATCAGTGCCCAGCAATCTGCCAAGAAAGCTCACCTTCACAGAATCGGTGTACATAGGGCATCCGCTGCCCTTGCCTTCCTTCAACACATGAACGATGATGTGGTCGCAATCCTTGTAGCTCAGGGGTACATCCACGCCGTTCACATCCTTGTTAGGCGTCTGGTTCTCCAAGCTCCATTTGCGATATACATACCATCCATGGCTCTCTCCCATCTTCTTTGCGTAAGCCAAAGTATCTTCAAAAGCCTGCTCGTTGCGCTCCTGCCAGTTGGCATACTCATCTACGGTGTTATCATCCTCGCTGCATGATGACAGGGCGAACACTGCCATCACGAGCAAGAAGAGATATTTAGAAATTCTTAATTTCATTACCAAGTTTCTTTAATACACTGGTGATACTTACGCGATCCTCGATGATGCCACGAAGGTCAGAGATAGCTACGCGCTCCTGCTCCATGGTATCACGATAACGCAAAGTTACCTTGTGATCCTTAGGTGTCTCGTGGTCAACGGTGATACAGAATGGAGTACCGATGGCATCCTGACGGCGGTAACGCTTACCGATGGAATCCTTAGGATCGCCATAGTGGGTATTGAAGTGGAACTTCAACTCATCCACAATCTCGTGAGCCAACTCTGGCAGGCCATCCTTCTTATCCAATGGGAATACGGCACACTTCACTGGAGCCAATGCCTCTGGCAGGCGCAATACTACACGTGTTTCACCATTCTCAAGCTTCTCCTCGCAGTAAGAGTGGCACATCACGCTGAGGAACATACGGTCAACACCGATAGAGGTCTCTACATCGTAAGGCACATAACTCTCGTTCTTCTCAGGATCGAAGTACTTGATAGAGCGGCCGCTGTACTTCTCGTGCTGAGAAAGGTCGAAATTGGTACGGCTGTGGATACCCTCTACCTCCTTGAAGCCGAATGGCATCTTAAACTCGATGTCGGTAGCTGCGTTAGCATAGTGAGCCAACTTCTCGTGGTCGTGGTAACGATAGTTCTCGTTGCCCATGCCCAGAGCCTCGTGCCAAGCCAGACGAACCTTCTTCCAATAC
>ULQB01075562.1_pt1 | contig 11264 bp, 8 predicted proteins | sample 1954041 | NCBI WGS metagenome assembly ULQB01 (sample SAMEA4835644, study PRJEB28245) | human gut metagenome | biome: gut microbiome; material: fecal sample | place: Denmark | collected 2008 | reverse complement strand
CCCTAAAAAGTAAAGACCCTAAAAAACTTTGAATACCCAAATATAGACCCGGTTTGCATAAGTATGTGCAGACCGGGTTTTTATAATAAAAATACAATGTATGATACAAAAAGTTTACAACTGACATATATACTCATTATAACAATATGGAACACAAAAAAGGAGAACCACATATGGATAAAAGGGGTAACATATCTTCACGAAATATGAGATTATTTGCAGCAATTATGACACTCATCGAGGCACTTGTCCTCACATCATTCACAGGCTGTGCCGGTAAAAAGGTGGATTATGGTGTGGACACGGAGGTAAAGGAGCAAAAGAACGCTTCTAAGGTATCTGATTTAAGGACTGACAAGCCATGGGTCGAAAATATAACTGTCCAGACAAAAAAAGGAGATGTAACCCTGGGAATCGATGCCAAAATACTGGTGCCGGATTGTGAAACCATGCATGTTGTTGGAGTGGAGGATGTGAAGCTCGATACAGAGTACAAGAAAAGGTTTTTAGATGCGTACTTTGGTGGTGGAGAGTATTATTATCATGATTTAGAGCATTATACAGTTGATGAATTGAATTCTTATATAGATTTAAAATCCAGGGAGCTGAATGAAATGAATAGCAGGGATGATGTGGATGATAGTACAAAACAAGAGCTGGTACAGCAAATGGAGCAGGATTTATCAGGTTATCGGGATTTACTGACTGATGCGAAAATCTCGTATACAATTGCTTCTGATTTACAAAGCTGTGATGAGTATGCCGGCTATAAAGGAGATACATTTTGTGAGGTAACATTTAAAGAGCATTGGGTAAATGCTTATGTCTTTAAGCTCGATGGAAAATATTACGGACCACCTTCATTTAAGGAGGAAAATTATGATAATGTCTCGCAGACATTTCAGGAGGATAATCTGACAGACAGTGCCGGAGCTGATGGAAATGAATGTACAAGAAGTGCGGCAGAGTCAAAAAAAATTGTGCAGGACTTTATGGGAAAGCTTGGACTGTCAAATCAGGTTGAGCGTGGAGAGTGCGATTGTAACTGGCTGGGATTTAATAATGGGGATGAAAACTGGGAGAGCCGCAGGAACACATTGTGGGGATATGTGTATTCGTATGGAACAGGCATTGATGGACAGGTTTTTAAGGATAGTTTTGATTCATCAGAATGTGACTCTATGCTTCGCGAGGATGCGAAAGACATTACATTGGGTGACAGTATTCAGCTAACTGTTACAGACAATGGAATAATTGATGTGGTTATAGAATATCCGGTGAGTGTGACAAGCATATCCGGCAGTGTGGAGATGCTTTCTTTAAAGAATATAGAGCAGATAATTAAGGAGCAGCTAAAAAACAATGCCGACAAATATGAGCTTGAGAGAAACACAAGCTTTAACAATATGCAGCTTACATATTTCAGGCTGAAAGATAAGAATGAAACTGCAAAATACAGTTATGTGCCTGTATGGTCATTTTCGCGGCTGGTTGATTCACAAAAGAAAAATGTGATACTTGTAAATGCAATAGATGGCACAATAATCAATTCCGAGGATGTATTTTAAAATTTATGGAGAACTATTATGGGAAAGAAGAAAAAAGCAATTATGACACTCATCGAGGCACTTGTCCTCATATCACTCGCAGGCTGTGCCGGCAAAAAGGTGGATTATGGTGTGGACACGGAGGTAAAATCCCAAAATGTGGTAAGCAGTGTAAAGGATATTGACACCAATACAAGTTTTAATGATGAACTTACAGTAAATGTGGGTGGTACTGATGAAAAGGTGAAAATCACGGCAGATATCAGAGTGCCGGAATGTGATACCATGTCAGTCACAGAGGTGGAGCGCATACCTTGTACCAAGGAGTTCAAGGAAAAGGTGATAAAGGCATATTTTGGTGATTCACAGGTCTATTATTACGACTATGCGCACATGACAAAAAATGAGCTTGAGGAGATTATTGAGACTCTTGACAGGGACAACAACAGTCTGCCGGATGATGCCTCTGAGGAGATTTTGAAATGGCATGATGATATGAAGACTGAGTGTACAAAAGCACTTGAAACGGCAGCTGATGTGTGGACAGAGGCCACAGAATATGACTCCTGTGATGATTTTGTCGGAAAAATAGGTGATACCTGGTTTCACCTTCAGTTTTCAAGGGCAGAGGATGACAACAGCTTGCTATCAGGCATCCAGAGCTATCCGCTTGACAGATGCGTGAAGAGAGTTTCAGATGGGGAGCCTGATGAGCGGAGTACTATATTTGATGATGGCTATGTGAAGCAGTACTATGGACCAAAATCCCTGAAAGAGTATGACACGGTGAGGTATTTAAACGGTGACTTTATTGATGGAGACCTGCCGGTAAGCGATGTCAATGAGGCAAATATTTCGTTTGATGAGGCAAAGAAGAAAGCAGGTGACTTCATGCAGGCAATAGGAATTGAGTCAATGATTAAAACAGGAGAAAGCGACTGTGAATGGGAGGGATATAACAAGACTGAGGATAATGTATATAAGGAGGGGGATGTGCATAGAGCCATATGGGGCTATGCGCTTGAATATTCGCTTGGCGCAGATGATGTAGTGTATTCAAAATCACTGAATGTATTTGATTATTCAGCTTATAACAAATTTTGTCCTATGGACTGTCCTGATTATGAGACAGGCAGTTTCAATGTAAATGAATATGGTGTCTATAGATTTGATATAGCAGAGCCGGTAAGCATTGTGAAAAAACAGCAGAAGGTGGAGCTCTTACCGGTGTCAAATATTTATAAGATTGCAAGAAATGAGCTTGAAAGCCACCCGGATAAATATATTGTGGAAGCGGATACACAATATCGTTATCTGACACTTGGCTATATCAGGGTAAAGGACAGCTCAGATTCACAGAGATTCAGCTATATCCCGGCATGGAGCCTTGAGCTGCTGCAAAGAGGAGAGGTCGAATCGTGTCCGGTATTTGTAAATGCAATAGACGGAACAGTGATTGAGCCGGAGCAGATATTCTGAATCAGAGAGAAGTGTGCATGGAGACTAAGGGAAATTATATAATAAAAAATGCAATACATGATACAAAAAGTTTATACATGGAGTTACATTTTTAGATAATAGATCAGGTTCATATTTATTTGGAAAAGATGTGGAAAATATATGATTAATAAAAAGAAAAAATATGTAGGGCGTTTGACACTTGCCACTGCAATTACCTCTATTTTATTTTCAGGATGTGGGGCGGCACAAAAGGAGCTTGCACAGACGGACAGAGCTTCCTACGAGAAAATATCATACCAGACAGTTACGGTACAGAGCGGTCCACTCACACCGCAGACTACCATCAGTCTGAGCGCGCAGGGCTATACCAGGTTTTCCTATGGTGCGACAAACACGGAGCTTACGCTCGAAAAGGTAAATGTGGCAGTGGGTGATCATGTGAAAAAGGGTGATATACTGGTGGCTTTTAAATCCGGGGAGATACAGAAAAAGATTGAGGACTACAGCGGGCAGATCAGTCAGAATAAGCTTTTAGCAGAGCACTACAGGGCTATTATGAAAATCGATGATACTCAGGATTATTCAAGCGATATTGCCCAGCTTGATAAGGATACAGAGGTTGCGCAGCTTTATCTTGATGAGGCTAAGGAAAAACAGTCGAGATATCAGATCACGGCATCCGAGGATGGTACGATCACAGCAATGGACAATTCACTTTTGGCGGGAGTTTTTGAACCGGGCAGCAATCTTATAACAGAAATCAGCGGAAACGGCAATTACGAAGCTGATAGACCGGAAGGTTATGACTTTAATGTAGGTGATGTATACACGGCAACAGCATCTGATATAGAGTTTGAACTTAAGGTAAAAGAGGTGGACGATAAAAAACTTGTTTTTGAACCGGTATCGGACATGTCGGCAGTATCGGATGCACAGATTTTTTCAATGGAAGTGACGCGCCCTGCTATAGAAAATGCTGTGTATGTGCAAAAGGACGCAGTACATGAGAATGATGGCAGGTATTTTGTATACACACTGGATGAGAATGGATACAGACAGGCGGTATGGATAAGTGTCGCAGATCAGGTGGGAGACTACCGGATCATCACAGAAGGACTTAAAAGCGGGGATGAGGTGGTTTTGCAGTGAAGAACAGAAACCTTTTATCAATAAAAAAACTGGCAGTACTGGGGATATGTGTATCGTTTGTGGCAGGCGGCTGTGGAAAAATGACAGAAAGCAGCATACCAAAGCTTGAAGAACCTGTAGCGTTAAATGAAGCCTATAGACCTGTGGAATACGGTACGATCGGCTCCCAGCAGGTGCTGATGGCTACCGCAGTTTCGAGGGATTACTGCAATTACTACAGTGCCAATGTAAATATTTCACAGATATATGTGGAGCCGGGAGATACAGTAAATGTAGGGGATGTGCTTGCAGTCTGTGATGTGGATGAGGCAAAAAAACAGTTGCAGCAATGTAAGGATGCGCTGGCGCATGAGAATGAGACATATGAGATATCCGCTCAGATCTCGGATACGCAGATCAAATTATGGGAGAGTCAGGCTGCGGATACGGACGAACTTTCAACAGAACAGATTGAGAAAAAAGAGAGCACAGAAGATGATTACAATACGCAGATTGCCACAGAACAGGAAAATGAACGGTACGATAAGCAGCTTCACGAATACCGAGTGCAAAAGATCAATGAACAGATGGCTTTATATCAGCAGATTGTTGATGATGGAACGCTTAAGGCAGCCCACAGCGGTCTTGTCACTTACACTAAGAAGCTGACAGATGGAAGGTCTGCTGCGGCATACGAGAATATAGTCATTGTCTCAGATACGGATGACCTTGTGCTGGATATAAAGGGCACAGCCATAAATGAGTACAAATACAGCGATTATGACAAGAAATATGTGATAGTCGATGGCGAAAAATATGATGTCACTGAGTCTCAATATACATCAGAGGTTTTGGTACTTTCAAAGATAAACAACCGATATCCGGATGTGTGCGTGGAAAGCAGGGAAAAGCCGTTTCTTACGGCAGGACAGATGTATCCGGTATATTTTGAAAAGACAAAAGCGGATCAGGCACTTGTCGTGGGAAAAGATTCCATCTATAAGGATGGCGATACCAGATATGTCTATGTGAAAAATGATGAGGGCGGCCGCGAGAAACGCATCATAACAACAGGTGAGTCTGATGAAAACTATACACAGGTCACAGAGGGCTTAAAAGAGGGGGAGCTGGTTTACTATAATTCTACAGATCAGGTTCCGACAAAGTATAGCAAATATACGGTAACAAGGTCTGACTTTGATATAGCAAACTACGGTGTGCGCTACAGCAGATCTGACGCAGGGACGATAACCGAAACCTGTGATTATGAAGGGCAGATCGTATCGGTCAATGTGAAGCAGGACGATACGGTAGAAAAGGGGATGCTGCTTTACGTGGTGGATACCGGAGAGGGCAAAGCTGCCATAACAGAGGCGAAAAATGCGATCGACTCGGAGAATGAATCCTATGCGCAGAAGATTGCTGATTACGATAAACAGATAAAAGATTTATCTGAAGGTGGTAGTAGCGCAGAAGAAAATAACCGGCAGGATGAAAAGCCGGATACAGCATATGATGAGCAGCAGTTGAAACTGAATTTACAATTATTGAATCTGCAGAAAAAACTTGCCTGTGCAGACCACACCTATCAGTTTTCCCGGCTACAGTCAGCATATGACAGCATAAGCGCAGGAAATGACGGCAAAGGAAATATTTCAGTATATGCCAAAAATGACGGAAAAGTTTCAAAGGTGAGTGTCAAGGCAGGAGATAATGTGGAGAAAGGCTCAGATATCCTGCAGATAACCGGAAATTCCACGGACGTACTGTTGGTTCAGGTAAAGGATAGCAATAGCTATAAAGTATATAAGGACAATATAGCAGATGTGGGAGAGCGCGTATCACTTGAGCTGGACGGTACAACGATCTACGGAAGCTGTATCGGTTTTGCCGGTTACGGCAGGGAAGCTCAAAAGGGATATATAAATCAGGATGATAAAGGTGTGCATATTACCGGAAACACAGATTCGGGATATGGAAATGCAGCATTTTATATAAAACTTGACAATGGAATACCGGATGATCTGACCAGGGCATCTGCTGTAAAGTTTTCTTATGTTTCTTTTAAAAAGGTGGTAGTGGTGCCGACTTCGATCATACACAAGCAGGTCAATCCTATGGACAAAGATGATATATCATACTATGTGTGGAAAATTGATGGGGACAGCGTGGTAAAGCAGCCGGTAATATTGAGCGATTATACATCAGACAGCAATACACTTGTGCTTTACGGTATTGATGAGGGCGATGAAATATGTTTGGCTTCGTAATTAATAAATTAAAAAACAGAAAATGGTTAAATTTGTGTCTGCTTATGGGAGTGGCTTTGTTTATAGCACTTTTTGTGTGCCACCCTATGTTTGAAAAGGGCGCGGGCAATCAGATACTCGACAGACTTTTTACGGATCATGCCACACAGCAGAATGAGTTTCCTGCACAGATGAGCCGCGAGGGAACATATGCGGTGGCAGATTATCCTGATTCGCAGTCAGTACTTGATAAGCTGTCAGGATACGAAAAGAAGTGGACTGAATACGTGGATATAAACAAGGTTTCCTCACAGCAGCTTATCACACTCTCAGGCGGACGCGCAGATACAGAGTTTGGAGGACCTAACAATTATTTTACAATAGGATATCTGCCGGAACTTTCGGAGTACGCTGAGGTTGTAAAGTCTCAGTCTGACACAGCCACATTCGAGTGCAGCATAAGCGAAAAGACAATGGATCACTACGGACTTGTAGCAGGTGAAAAAGTCTATTTACATGTACCTGACGGCAGTGGGAAAAAGGAAATTCCGTTCGTCATCTCACAGATCTGCCGTGAAAAAGATATAAACGATCCATATTGGGCCAAGACGCTTTCGGATATGGGCGATGTGATATTTGTTTCGCAGGATGTTTTTGACGAAATGATGCAGTATTACAGCGAGGACAATATCAGCTACAGTGATTTTCTCATGCTGGATTACAGGCAGATCAACACGGAAAATGCCTCACTTTATGACGGTTATATGGAGCAGTTTAAGGATGCTGACAAGCTCTACAATGACAACATCCGTGATACGCTGGAGCGCTTTTTTACACAGCAGAAGACGATAAAGCTGATGCTTTGGGCGTTGGAGCTGCCGTGTCTTGTGCTTTTGATTTTATTTATAAGAATGATATCTGCACAGATACTTTCGCTCGAGGAAAATGACATACTTGTTTTAAGAAGCCGCGGTGCGACAAAATTACAGGTATTTATTTTGTACCTACAGCAGTCGGGAATAATAGCGTTTGCGGGCTGTGTACTTGGAATAGTACTCGGATATATAATGTGCCGGGCTGCCGCATCTACAGACGGATTTTTAAGATTTACGGCAAAGGATATAGGCACTTACAGATTTGTATGGCAGATGCTTGTCTATGCGGTGGCAGCGGCAGTTATCATGGTGCTGTTTATCACAGTTCCGGTGTGGAAAAAATCAAAGGATGCCATATCAGAGCACAGCAGGGGACGAATATCAAAGAAAAAGCCTCTTTGGGAGAAATGCTTTATAGACGTTATACTTTTGGCTCTGTCAGCATATCTGCTTTACAATTACAACAAGCAGAAGAGTACGCTTGCGATATCTGTTCTTGAGAACAGGAGCATAGATCCTGTCATGATACTGGACAATTCGCTTTTTATATTTGCAGCGGCACTTTTGTGCGTAAGACTTACCGGACTTATTATTCTGCTTGTGGACAGGCTCTTTAAAAAGCATTTTTCTCCGGCAATGTATGCATCATTTTTACAGCTGAAACGAACCAGATACAATCAGGGATTTCTGGCAGTATTTCTTATCATGACAGTGGCTGGCGGTATTTTTGACGCGAATATGGCGCGCACCATGAACAGCAATATGGAAAAACGGATCGTCTACAATGTGGGTTGTGATGCGATATACAACGAAGATTTCAGACTCAGGATACAGAAGAATAAAGATGGCTCTGTAAGCTGGATGTATGACGAGCCTGATTTCGGTAAATACGAGTCGCTCAAAAATGAGGGCATCTGTGACGGTGTCACGCGTGTGCTTGAGGACGAGAGGGTAGACATTTCCGCAGGCAGTGGTTCGGTTTCGGATGCATATCTTATGGCGATAAACACAAAAGAATTCGGTGAGACTGCGAAATTGCAGAGTGGACAAAATGATGATATTAATGACGCGCACTGGTTCAATTACCTGAATGAGCTGGCAAAAGAGCCGGACGGAGTCATCATTTCCTCAAATCTGGCAAAAGATATGGGACTTAAAGTTGGTGACAGCTTAAATTACTCAAGGTATGTACCGGAGGCTGTCGATGATGATCAGATCTACGCATCCGAGAATGCAAAGGTATGTGCCATAGTAAAAGGTTTTCCGGGCTACGAGCGTTACACCTATGAGACAGATGCAGAAGGAAATGTGACCGAGCAGGAGAAATACCTGATCGTTGCAAATTATGCTACGGTTGTGGAAAAGTTCGGCATGACACCGTACAGTGTGTGGATGAACCTGTCAAAAGGAAAAACGGTGGATGATATATACAAAAATTTAACATCCGCGCAGCAGCTTATAGACGAGAATAAAAACTCAGCCACAGTGCAGATCACAAACGGTATGTTTACATTAAGTTTTATACTTTCACTGATAGTGTGCTCAGTAGGATTTTTGCTGTATTGGGTTATGACACTAAAACAGAGGGAGCTGCAGTTTGGTATATACCGCGCAATGGGAATGAGAATGAGAGAGGTAAAAGCAATGCTTTTAAACGAGCAGATATTTTTATCATTTCTGCCGCTTCTTGCGGGAACAGGCATAGGTATAACTGCAACAGCGATGTTTGTAAGGCTCATATCGATCATATATCTGCCGCAGAAACACAATATCGGAGTAAATGTATATATTTATCAATCTGATATGCTGGAGCTTGCAGGAGTACTTTTCGTGGCTGTAGCCGTATGCTATGTGGTTATCAGCAGATTGCTTAAGAGTATGAAGATAGCACAGGCACTAAGGCTTGGAGAAGATAGTTAGCATGTAAAAAATGAGGTCGTGACATATGGAAAATGCGATAATTGCTCAAAATATAAAAAGATATTTCAAGGCGGGAGATGGTACAACAGTCCACGCACTTGACGGAGTATCCATGGAGATAAAAAAAGGAACACTTGCCATCTTAAAAGGGCGTTCCGGCTCTGGAAAGACCACACTTCTTAATATCCTTAGTGCGCTTGATATGCCGACAGAGGGAAGTGTGCAGTTTCTGGATAAAAATCTCGAGCAGATGACCGAGAAAGACCGGGAAATGCTAAGGCGGTATGAGATGGGATTTGTATTCCAGTCTATAGCACTAATTCCCACGATGACGGCATATGAGAATGTGGAATTTGCCCTTAGACTTGCGAAAAATAAACGTCAGATACAAAAGAATTTGACTGATATGGATAATGACATTGGAGATGTAAAAAACGATGTGATAAATGAGAATATGCATGACAGAGTATCAGAGCTGCTGGAGCGTGTCGGACTCTCAAAGCGCATGGATCATATGCCGGATCAGTTATCAGGAGGTGAGCAGCAGAGAGTTGCGATAGCGCGCGCTGTGGTTCATCGCCCGAAGGTGGTCTTTGCGGATGAGCCGACAGGAGCACTTGATACCGCTGCTGGATTTGAAGTCATGCGATTGTTCCGTGAGTTGATAGACGATGAGGACATCACAATAGTTATGACCACGCATGATCCGAACCTGATGGAGCTGGGAGATGAAGTGTTTGAGCTTAGTGACGGCATAGTAATTTAAATTAAAAGGGAGAAAACCAGATGATAAACTGCGATGGACTGGTAAAAATATATGAGACAGACGATAAAAAGGTGATGGCACTGGAGGGGCTTGACCTGACGGTGGAAACAGGGGAGATGCTTGCGGTAATAGGAAAATCCGGCAGCGGAAAATCCACCCTTTTAAATATGATAGGAGGACTGGAAACACCCACGGCGGGAGTACTCACTATTGACGGAAAAGATATTTCCACATATTCAGAAGCTGAAATGGTGAGATACCGCAGGGACAAGGTGGGCTTTGTGTGGCAGAAAAGTGCTAAAAATCTGTTCCCATACCTGACTGTGCTGCAGAATGTCGAGGCAGTGATGATGTTTGAAAATGCAGGTAATACCGATAATTTAAAACACGGAGAAATTATAAAAAAGCGCAAGGATAATAATAAAAGCTATGCCCTTAAACTGTTAAATGCAGTGGGATTACAGGAGCATAAGGATAAGCTTCCGGCTCAGCTATCGGGAGGAGAGCAGCAGCGCGCAGCGATAGCGGTGGCACTGGCAAATAAGCCGGACATACTGCTTGCGGATGAACCGACCGGAGCTGTGGATACAAGGACTGCTGATACAATCTATGAGCTGTTTCATAAGCTGAACAAAGAGCTTGGTATAACTATCATCATAGTGACACACGATATGGCACTTGCAGGCCGTGTAGACCGCACAGTGCTTATATCTGACGGAAAGGTAAGCACGGAGAAATTGAAGAAACACCCTGCAATGGAATATACGGTATTGGATAAGGCGCACAGGATAAAACTCACTGATGAGATGCTTGAGGCAGCGGGGATAGAGTCTAATAAGGTCAGGGTTGATGTGCAGGATGGAAGGCTTGTGATATCGCGGATTTAAAGATATATTAATCAGCAACCATAGTCTTGAGATCCTTCTTAAAGTCTGTAGTTCTATACTTTATAAAATTGAGTATGCCATCCTGATTAAGCTTATCCATAAATGCGTGAAATATCATTTATGTGCGAATTTATGTCATTTATGCAGATTTGATTGCAAATGAATTATAGATTGTATATTATTTATTATAGAGTAAGTTTAGAAAAGGAATACAGGATGATGTACAGAATTGGAATATGTGATGATGAAGAAGCATGTAGAATAGAAATATCGGAAAGTATAAGAAATATAGCTTTAAAAAATGATATAGAAGTTAAAATTATCCAGTATGAGTCAGGAATTCAGGTTATGGATTGTGAGAAACCTGACATATTGATATTAGACATAGAGATGGAACACATAGATGGTCTGGAAGTCCGTGATTTGTTGGA
>ULQB01015962.1_pt1 | contig 11278 bp, 7 predicted proteins | sample 1954041 | NCBI WGS metagenome assembly ULQB01 (sample SAMEA4835644, study PRJEB28245) | human gut metagenome | biome: gut microbiome; material: fecal sample | place: Denmark | collected 2008 | reverse complement strand
CCGCACGAGCCGGCACGGGCAGCGCATAGTGGCAGAAGGAATTGACGCCACACTGCCTGAGGGACAGCTGACATGCCTCATCGGGCGCAACGGAACAGGAAAATCGACCCTGCTGCGCACCGTGGCCTCACTGCAGCCGATGCTCGGAGGAAAGATATTCATAGGCGGCGACGACAGCGCAACACTCTCACAGAAGGACATGGCACGGCGGGTGAGCATAGTGCTGACGGCTGCTCCGGACGCCATAAACATGGACGTGGCACAGCTCGTGGCGCTGGGACGCACACCCTACACCGGTTTCTGGGGTTCGCTCAAAGGCAGCGACCTGCGCGCCGTACAGCGTGCACTGAGTCTGACAGACACCTCGCATCTGGCCCACAGAACCGTGAGCACCCTGAGCGACGGACAACGGCAGAAGGTGATGGTGGCCAAGGCGCTCGCACAGGAAGCGCCGCTGATGCTGCTCGACGAGCCCACCGCCTTTCTCGACTATCCGTCGAAGGCGCGGCTTATGCAGCTGCTCGGCCAGCTGGCACACGAGGAAGGCAAGACCATACTGCTCTCAACACACGACATAGAGATGGCCCTGCGCACGGCAGACAGGCTGTGGCTCATGGACGAGGACTCGTTCACGGAGGGCACGACGGAACAGATGATGGCCGACGGAACGATAGACCGCTTCACCGACGGACTGATGCCGCACAATGTGATGTACCCGCAGCGGTGACCGGCAGCGCACGCCTACCGAAACAACGACAACAAAACACTCTAAAAAAGAAACGATATGGAAAACGAATTTCTCAATCTTATCCGCACACGGCGCAGCTGCCGCAGATATAAAGCCGAACAGGTGGACGACCAACTGCTCGAAGAAGTGCTCAAGGCAGGCACCTACGCACCGACCGGACACGGCTCTCAGGCACCATTCATCGTGGCTGTGCAGAACGCCGAACAGCGTGCTGTGCTCACAAGAATGAATGCCGAGGTGATGGGCGTGACGTCCGACCCGTACTACGGCGCACCGACAATAGTGCTGGTGTTCGCACCGGCCGACTACGCCAACGCGTTTCAGGACGGAAGCTGCGTGCTCGAGAACATGATGCTCGCCGCACACGCCGTGGGACTGGCTTCATGCTGGATAAACCGCGAACACCAGATGTTTGCCACCGAAGAAGGCCGGCAGCTGATGAAGCAATGGGGACTGCCCGACGGTCTTATGGGCATCGGCGCACTGTCGCTGGGTTATGCCGACGGCGAGCCGAAGGAGCCGAAACCGAGAAAAGAAGATTATTACCGCGTGATACGCTGACAGGCGGAGGCTGCAAGACAGCCCGTCTGAGCATGCGAGAGAGTCCGTTTCACCGGCTGAAACGGGCCGTTACACAGCATGAGAGAGCCTTTCCTGCACAACAGGAAAGGCTCTTTTGTTTTTCCATAGTGTAAAGACGGGCGGAAAGGCTTGCGCGGACCATTCTGCAACACCGCACCAAGCACCGTCCCGTCAGTCGGGGAGTATGACGACAGACACCGGAACATAGTCGGCCGGACTGAAGCGGCGGAGGGCTTGCGAGGCCGTGTAGGTGCCGCGATACTGTGTCAGTCCGCCGAAGTTGTAAAGCCGTCCGTCAACACACTCCACCGCGCCATACCACTCGAACGATCCGAGCATGCGCAGCGGTTCGGGCGAACCAATGCCTGCCGCGTAGCGGGTCACGGCGCCGCCGTCCATGGCGTATATCTGATTTCCCACAACACCGATGAACGAGAACTCGTTGCTCAGCGAGTCGGTTGGTGTGCAGTCGGTGGTGCGGAGCGTGCCTCCGCTCAGAGCATGGGCACGGTGGAAAAGGTCGTCGAGCAGCCATGTTGTGCCGTTGCCGTCGGAAGTGACAGTAGGTTCGGCGAAATACTGTCCGTGGGCTGTAGTGCCTTCGGGCGTGGCAGTCATGTTGCCGTTGCCGTCGTAGGCCAGAGCGTAGGTCTCTATGTTGTCTGTCGTCACCACATACAGGCTGTTGCCCTCGACAGAAGCCGCGAGAGGCGTGGCTGAACGCAACGCAGCCGTATGCCATTTTCCGCCGGAGAGAGAGTAGATGCCGCTCGGACCGACTATCAGCGGCATGCCGTCCCACATGACGCCGGCACCGTCTTCGGGTATGTCGGCGTAGGTTTTCTCCTCACCCGTGGCCGTATTGTACGAACGGAATTCGTAGCACGGCGTGGTGCTCACGTTGCCGAGCGTTGTGCGTTCTATTATTCCGCCACCATAATATATTGTACTGCCGTCGGTGAAATGGATGTTGGCGGAGCCTTCGTTGGCGAGGTCGTCAAGGTCGTGGAACACTATGTTCTGCTTCACACGCAGGGTGTTGACCGACGCTTCGCCGGCGATGGAGAACTTGCCTTCGGCCACTCCGTCGGCATTGAGCACCACATACGGGTTGGCTGTGTAAGTCTGACCTTTCTTTATATAGACAATCGGTTCTTTGGAAGGCGTCGATGCATTAGGATCGGTGAACGGAAAAGCCGCGCTCTCCGAGGCGAGCTGCTGCATGGTGCTGGTGGATTCGCGGCCGTTGTATATGTCGACGTATATGCCGCCATTCTCATAGCGCGCCGCCGTGAGCACAACGCCCGGAGCCTCATCGGCCTCGCCGGCCGGCTGATGAACCACTATCTGCGACGAGTCGGCCGCCGCACGGGCATGGGCACGGCTGCGCATGGCACTGCCGAAACGTATGTATCCGGTGCGGGCCACACCCGTAAGGTTGCGCGCTGCCACTATCTGCACGCTCTCGCCTCCCTTGCCGCCCATCTGCGAAAGCTGCAGCCAGTCGGCCGACGAGGTGGCTTCCCACGGCTCGTCAACAGGTATGGCGATGGTCTGCTGCGCTCCCACAGCCGCCAGTTCCACCGCATCTTCCACAGGAGGAACAGGATCGGGGCCGGGCACAGCTTCGCCGTCGTCGGCACACGAAGCAAACATCATGACGGCCAATGCTCCTACAGCCGTCATGGGAAACAATGATCTGAACTTTTTCATAGCGTTTATGTTTTTTGTATTGTTGGTTGATGCAATATCGGCAGATGCGGCAAGGACATGCCGGAAGCTGCGACATACAGCATTGCGGCCGGCATACCTTGTCGGGAACAAAGAAAACATATTTACGCACACTGCGCATAACTGCTTTCCGTGATTTTGAAGAAAGGACGTATTACGGGCTACGTGGAAATTCCGCGAGGATTGGTTGCAATAAGAAAACAGTGGCATAAATAGTGTATCGTCGCTGTTGTTGCAGGCAGAAAGGAAAGCAATCGGGGGCAGTTACAGATTTTCAGCATCGTGCGGTTTTTCCGTCCGAGTTTTCTGTTCTACCCCGAAAAATAAGCGAGAATTTGCGCGCAGACTTTCCTTCGGACGCAAATACGCGAAAAATAAGAGTTATTCTCAAGACCTTGTATTTCAAGAACTTACATTCAGAAGCGATTTTTTCGTCTGACGAAATGCACCGTTTCGGCACGTGATATGGTCCATATCAGGGGCTGAAACTCGCAATATCACACCATGAAACAGACAAAACCGGAGGCTGATATGGGCATTATCGGAGTGCAGTATGAGGTTGCCGGCACTCCACAACAGGGTATGCGATAAGACGCTTCGGATGCAAACGGGCTTTATAATACCGTATTTAACATTTCTTCACATCTCTTTCGCGATTTTATTTTGTCAAAAAAAAGTCAAGAAAATCTGTAAGTACGTCGCCTGAGTTTTCCCTGAAAAAGCCGACACGACAACTGAGAAAATGCACCGGAAACATGCGTCCTTCTTGCACACGGGATTTATCGGTTGTGGCAACGCGGATTTATCGTCACGCGGGAAATGCGCTGCCGCTGTTCATACAGCTCCGCTTTGTCCGAAGGTTTTTCTTCATTACACGATGCTTCATGTGTAGAACCTGTCCCCAACGGATTTCCATAAAGCCGTCTTTCGGCCTTCTCCACATGGCACAGAAGCGACTCTGGCAGTACAAATACAGGGTAGAACCAAGGCGTTTTAGCCTAAATTAACGCGGAGTTACAGAAATGGAAAAGTTACTTCCACGCTATGTATTACTTTTGCCGCAGTAAAAATGATGATAAGAAAAAACGGGCAGCAAAAATGACTGACTGCCTGATATATTAAATAAGGTATGACTATGAAGACTTACAAACCAAACATTTCCTCCCACTACGTAAGCGGAGGACAAAGCAAACTAACCCGGGAACAACGGGACGAAGGCCGGAAAATGATGGAAGACGCATTCGTAAGACTGATGAACGAAAGCGAAAAGGGACACATCCGCTGGACAGGCACGCAGAAGGATCTTATGGAACTGACTTACATCGCATACAGAGGATGTGTCGTGAGACACACCGACGGAAGTCCGGCACTCATGTCCGAACTGGCAAGGACAATATGCACGCGGCTGGGCATGCACATGCCTGCAAATCCGTACAAGGTGGCGGCAAAGGCTATGGCGCGCAAGGGAGTGAAGCAACTGGCATATCTGGAACGCTTCTGCTGGCTGCACTTCGTGGCGGGAGTGGCCGATCCGACGGCCGCGGAGATAGGACACGCGAAATGAGAAACTTTCTCACACATGGAAAAACACAGACTTCTTAATAATCATTTATCAGAAAAAACACACAAAAAGCAACATGAACACAATCGATCTTAACCAGAATCTCAGTCCGCACTTCACACTCGAGGAGTTCGTGAGGTCGGGCACTGCCGTAAGACACAACATCGACAACACTCCGAAAGAGGAACATGTGGAACGTCTGAGGGAGCTCTGCACCAACGTGCTCGAGCCTCTGCGGCGACGTTTCGGGGTGATAAGGATAACCAGCGGCTACCGCTGCGAGGAACTGAACAGAAAGGTGGGAGGCGCCAACGGCTCGCAACACCTGCGCGGCGAGGCTGCCGACATCAACGTGTCGGGAAAGGACGGAGGAATGAAGATGTATGAGTACATACGCGACAACCTGCCCTTCGACCAGCTGCTGTTCGAGAACAAGGCAAAGAGCGGCATATACTGGCTGCACGTGAGCTACAGAAGCGACGGACGCAACCGCCACGACTGCGGCATAATAAAGATGTGATGTGCTGACACAAGAAAAGCGCGGCGAACGCAATCATCTGCGTCCACCGCGCTTACAGGTAGTTTTTATAAACAGAAGCTAATATAAAATTGTTTTATCTCACTACTACTTTGCGACCGTTTACAACGTATATGCCCTTAGGCAGATTGTCTGTAGAGTTGCCGTCGGATACTTTCTGGCCGTTGAGATTGTAAACGCCTGTAGCAGAAGCAGCCGGAGCATCTTCGCTCTCAATGTTCTCAATGCCGTTGGTCTGTCCACCACCGAAGTCAACAGAGACATTCTTGCTCTTCACAACATTGCCTGCAGCGTCAACTTCCTGAAGTGTCCACATAGTTCCGATAAGTCCGTTCCATGTGCTGTTCAGGTAGTAAACCTTGCCGGCGCTGAGCACATAGCTGAGCGCAGGAACGCTTTCCGGTCTGTAGAAATATCCGGTGAACAACAGGTCATGGCCTCCGCCCATGCCGGTCTTGTATGTCTTGGTAACCTTTCCGGCTTCGTACTTCGGAGTTTCTTCTTCTCCAGTGAGCAGGTCTGTAAGCGTATTTGCACGTGTCACACCTTCAAACTGATATATCGGACCGCTATATTTGATAATACCGTTGATGCCTGCGTCCTTGCTGTACACATTAAACTGATAAGGCTCATTGCGTGCTACACCGGGAGCATCTGTTACCTTAACGGCATAACATTCTCCTGCATAGATGGCAATATCGTTACCGCTGCCTTCTTTCAGAGGAACAGGATTGAACTGTATACGGTAACCGTCATTTATGAGTCCCTCAAGCTCGCAAAGCTCTGCATTGTCGCCGAATGTAGCAAGAACCTGTGTCTTTGTGAGGTTCACCGGCATAACCAATGCCTCCCACTTCGGATCTGTAACAGTTGTACCGAAAGTTTCTCCGAAGTCGCGCGAAAGATTGAATCGACGGTTGAACTCATACTTGTTCTCATCAATACCTCCAAGATTTGCAGATGTCATCTCGTCGCTATTGGAACTATAAGCATTGAGGCCGAACTCGTTGGAACCTGAATAATATATTTTGATATTGTCAACATACAGACGTCCTTCAGCTGTATTCTTTGTTACACCTATTGTAAGCGTTCCATCATTTTTACCAGGTTCAGACTCTGTAACTGTTACAGCAATTGTCACAAGATGGTTTGTCTCATCGGGCGTATAAATAGCAACATCTCTAGATATAGTTCCATTATTTGTAGCAAGGAACTCACCTGCAGCCACGTTACGACGGAAATAATACTGAACATCATTCTCAGTCTCGTTGCTATTAAATTCAGCCTGATGCCTTGTTATATAACCATTGAATGCAGTTTGTTCTTCTGATGTAAGCTGAGGAATAAGCGCTCCTTCAGAAATGCCATCAGTGCCGGCTGCAAACAAATATCCTATATTATTTCCATTTGTTATTTTTCCTGTCTCTTGGTTATCATCAGAAACAAATGCCTGCGCTGTAATAACATAAGTACCGGGTTTCAGACCGTCATATGTCTGGCGCATAATGATTGGCTCACGCATCTCCGCTGTTCCGAACGCACCGTAATCAGTAACATAACCACCACTTGCATAAGGATAATTACCACCATTTCCAATATAAGGAGAGATACCACGGAAAGCACCTTTTTCTTCAATTCCTACATGCGTCAAACCGAGTTGAGCACCCTGATCATTGGTGACACTTACATATTTTCCATCTTTATTATATACATCTTCAGATATCTTTGCTCCTATCTGGCTACCATCCCAGTCATACCAACTCCAAGAATATTTCTCAGGAATGTTACGCAAGAAACGTGTATTAAGGAACAAACCACTCACATTGATATTGGTCTGCGCTGTAACACTAAGAAGAACATCACGGAAAGATACACGTGGAATAATGAGCCATTGCGTATTACTTGGAGCGCTGCCTACAGTTGATAATGCACCATTTGAAGAAGATGTAAGATAATGATAGCTTGTTCCTATAAAGGATGTTGTATAATAAATATTACCGTTCTGTATAGTCCATGTACGATCTTGATCAAGATAAATGCCATTATCAAATAAGCCAGAACCTTCACCAAGATATTGTCCGTTACTAGGGTTCGGATTTTTCATTGAACTCTTGAACTTATATCCACTGCCATCTTTCTCCAAATCAAATCTGATTCCTCTATCACCTAAAACAGCATGCGTGCCATTATCACCACCGGAATTCACAAATCTGTATGTATTGACACCATTCTGAGTTGTCATACAACAAAGATATATACCATCAGAATAACCCATTGCAGCATCTGGAGACACAGCATAATTTTCCCATGGAATCTGCTGTTCGTGTCCAAATTCTCCTCCCTGAGCAAAAGTTTTGTTCACAAAGAATGTTGTCATGAAGACAACCATCATAGAAAACAATAAAATCTTTCTCATACTTAACATCCTTTCCATTTTAAAGATTATTATCCCAGACATTTCTTCTGCGTACGCCTGATGCGCCACCGTCTGTAACAACTTCAGTCTCTCCTCCACCGTCTGGTGTAAATCCTCCGATAGGAGGCACACCTGTTCCATAGTCGATTTCTCCGACTTCATCACCAAATGCAGCAGACGAAGCATTCAGGATATCGCCTTCATACTCTACGCACACAACCTCCGTGCACGGAACTACATAATTTTTCTTTCTCATTGTTATTTATTGCGTTAATACCAAAATTCCATAGCGTTCTGTCTCTTATCCGTACAGGTTATTAATAAAGCATGTATCATGCTTGCAAATACAATGAACAGACAATACTTTCTCTGGCCTCTTTCAGCACAAGGCTCATGTATCATGCTTGCAAATACAATGAACAGACAATAATTATATTACCATAATAAGAATATCACACTTAAATATACCAAACTTCTCGCTGGTTATTCTTTTCTTCCACAAAATTAGTAATTTATATATCATATATATAATCTCCCCCCGCAAAGTTTATTTAACCACAGTTAAATATTTTTCACAATTATATTACCACACAAAACTACAAATCACTGTTTTTTTTGTTAATGATTGCAAATCATCCGATTTCTTCTCATGAAACAGTCGAGCACATATTTTATAATAAATCAGGCTCCCCAAAATGTACATCGCACGATGATACAATCAACAATATCTGCTTATTAAAACATGATACAAATATGTTTATCACACAAATTAAAAAAAATAAAAAACGATCTTTTTGATATAGAAGTCGCTTTGCATTTACTTCCATAATTATTATCTTTGTGTCATACATCTCAGAACAAATCATAAAACCATCATGTCATGAATACGAAAAACCTAATCATTGCAACAGCGACAATGCTGTGCTCTCTTACTGCGACAGCGCAGGACAGGGCCGACCAACAACATCTGACCGACCCCAATTCGTTCTCTATGATTCTGCTCGGCGATCCGCAGGGCTACGTGAAATACGACATCAACCAGCCTATATTCGAACTCACCACGGCATGGTGTGCCGACAACATCGACAGCCTCAGGATAAAGGCGGTGCTCTGCACGGGCGATATGGTGGAGCAGAACGAGAACATCGTAAGGAACAGAGCCATGCTCAACCAGACCAGCCGGCAGATGTGGGAATGGGCATCGCACTGCATGAAACGTCTGGACAACAAGGTGCCGTACATCATCTCGACGGGAAACCACGAATACGGATACGTGAGAGGCGACGAGGGATTCACTCATTTTCCGGAGTATTTCCCCTTCGAGCGCAACAGCAAATGGGCGGAATGTGTGGTGAGCGCCTTCCCCAACCGCGAAGGAAAAGTGTCGCTCGAGAACGCGGCATACGAATTTGAGGACAAGGCATGGGGCAAGATGCTCGTCATAGCAGTGGAATGGGCACCAAGAGACGAGGTGCTGACATGGGCGAAAGACCTTGCCGACAACAAGTACAAAGACCATAAGATAATGCTCCTGCTCCACTCCTTCCTGTGGGAACGCACTGCCGAGCGCACCGAGAACGAAGACTACAGGATAAATCCGCGCAACTACGGACAGGACGTATGGAACAAACTGGTATTCCCGTGCAAGAACATCGGACTGGTGATGTGCGGACATACGGGCAAGCCGGGCGAGTTTGAGGACAACGTAGCCTACCGCAAGGACAAGAACTCGGCAGGCAAACAGGTGCACCAGATGATGTTCAACGTGCAGACCCTCGGCGGTGGATGGGAAGGCAACGGAGGCGACGGATGGCTACGCATACTGGAGTTTATGCCCGACGGAAAGACAATAAAAGTAAGAACATACTCGCCACTGTTCGGAATATCGCCGGCAACCAAACATCTGGCACACCGCACTGGCGGGTGCGACCAGTTCGACATGGTGTGGGAATGAGCCTGCTCACACACAAACCTCTGCCACATCAGCGGCACTTCCACAACACCGCCGCGACGCATGCGCAAACGTGCTTTCGGCAGACCACGTCACCATCGTCGCGCGACAAAGCCCATACCGGCTTGCGAAAGAGCCCGTTTGAGGGTCTGAAACGGCCCGTTTCATGCCCTGAAAGAGCCCATTCCGCGCCCTGAAACAGGCTGTTCCGCAAGCCCGAAAAGCCTGTTCCGCAGACCACCCGGCGCACCGACGGCCGAAACAGTGCTTATGACAGACAAAACATGCCATTCTGCAACCGCAGCCGGACTGCGCCCTGCACGCGCCGCTGTCGTGGCTCATACAGTATGAACAGCAGGAAAATACGCAATATAAAGGATGAGAAAAAAATTAATACTGCTATATATAATAATGTGTACGGCATGCGCCGCAGCAGCGCAGGATGCCGATCGGCGTGCGGGAGAGCTGATAAACGATTCAAGATATTTCGAGCTTGAACAGATGATGCGCACGCCTGAGGCTTCACGGCTCTCGCCTTTCATGCGACGACTGACGTCGGCTCTGACGGCCCACTACTTCAACCGCCCGTCGGAAGCATGCCTCTATATCGACTCGCTGCTACAGGAGAACCAGGCAGAACTGGGCACAGAGAGTTCGCTGAGCATGGCTTTTCTCATGGGCCGCGACCTTGCCTACGCCGGCAGATACGCCGATGCGGCAGCATTTATGGACGACATGACGACGCAGATAAGAACCATTGCCGTGCAGCATCAGGCTGCCGACACTTCATCACTGAAAGCTCTGACAGCCGAAGCCGACATGTATCGCGCCTACGCCACCGAGGCTCCGCTGTGCCAGCAACTGCACAAGCCGGGCACATACAGCACTTCGTTCTACATAGACGGGCGGCTGCACGGCTACCGCAGAGGCGGATTTCTGACGGTGAACGGCAACGTGAACGGACTGCCCACAGCCGTAGCCATAGACACCGGAGCGGGAGTGAACGTCGTTTCGCCCGAAGAAGCGGAGCGGCTGGGACTGCGCTACATAGACGCCGGCATGAGCGTAATGGGGATGGGCATGCAGACAGGGCGCATAGCCATTGCCGACACGCTGCGCATAGGACGCGACATGGCGTGGGCAAATGTGCCGTTTGTGGTTGTAGATATAAGGACTGGCAACAGCGAGGCCGACAAAGTGCTGGAGCGTGGATGGCCGCTCACAATAGGTGTGCCGATGCTCAACGCCATGAAGGAGCTGCAGATAGACTGCGAGAAACGTATCATCACCGTACCCGAAAGGCCGACACCGCAACCCGCGGACGGTCCGAACATGATGATGAAGGACTCGCGTAACATGACCGTAAGGATAGAAGACAAAGAAGGGAAACCGCTTTTCATGCATCTTGACACGGGCGACTACTATACGTGGATGAACAGCCGCTGGTATATGGCGCACGAGGATGAAGTGAAAGCTAAGGGAAAGGCCGACTCGCTACGCATGGCAGGAGTGGGCGGAGTGGAGATGCAGCACAGCTACATCCTGCCGTCCATACGCCTGAAAATGGGCGGCACGGCAGTGGAAATGGACTCTGTAGCCGTGCAGACAGGCATCGACCTGCACACCGGCAAGCAGCTTTCATACGACAGTTCTACAGTGGGCGGCAACGGACAGACCGAAGACGGATGCATCGGTCTGAACATAATAAACCATTTCGGAAAGATTACGATAAACATGTCCGACATGTATCT
>ULQB01022265.1_pt1 | contig 11329 bp, 9 predicted proteins | sample 1954041 | NCBI WGS metagenome assembly ULQB01 (sample SAMEA4835644, study PRJEB28245) | human gut metagenome | biome: gut microbiome; material: fecal sample | place: Denmark | collected 2008 | reverse complement strand
TGAAAGTCTTAATTGGTTGCGTAAAACTCAAGAGAGTGAAATTAAAGCAATTCGTGAACGTGAGGCCAAAGAAATGCAGGCTGAACTTGAAAAAGAAATTAAATACTTTGGTGTTTCTTATGAAGATGACGGTACTGTCAAAGTTCATAATGCACCGGGTAGTCTTTATGATTTAATTGTTGTTAAAGGTCAGATTGGAGAATACGCTCTTCCGAAAGAAGGTCTGAGAATTAAAACAACTGATGGTGAGAAACTTATTTCTCGTCAAGAGTTATTTGATTATTTCTCTCGTCCTGTTCAAGAGATTAATGGAATGGTTTATAGTCAAGCACAGATTGATGAGATTAATCGTCTTTCTAATCCTGCTGAATTGGCTATGCGATTTATTATGAATCTTGATGGTGGAGTTGACCAACTGATTAAAGCTGAACTTGCTAAAAAAGAAGTTAAACGTCTTCGTTCATTAGCAAGTAAGACTGGTAAAAACAATGGTAATCCTAAGGTTCAAAGAACTTCAAAGGATGATAAAATTGTTTTACCTATTAAATAAAGCAAATGTTCTTGCCTTATAATAATAATTTAACCAAAAATCTAATTTACAATGCGTGAAATTGGAACTGTAAAATTTGACTCGAATCAATATACAGATGCTAATATGCTTCTGAATTTTGATTTGATTGACCCTGTTAAACTTAATCGTAATCTTACTTATCTTTGGGGTAAGGATAGTGACAAGTATCCTCTTCTTACTCTTACTGAGGGTCAGGGTGCTGTTACAACAAAAGTTAAGCTGAATGGTGGTGATACTCAATATACTTGGGAAATTGCTCCTCGTCAGCGTGTTACTTCTCGTCTGAAAAAGCTGGTATCTGATAAAACTGCTATTCAGCCTTACGGAACTGTTGAGGTTGAAATGGAGGATAATTGGTTTATTTATCAGCACACGGCTATTGCTCCTTCGGGTATGCAATGGCGTATTCAGAATGAGGGTATTGCTACTTCGACTGGTGGATACGTTTATCGTTTTACCAATATGTCGGGTGCTCCTATTTCGGCTGATGCTGTTGCAAAAGACTTCATTAGTGGTGCTATTTGGGCATTAGGTGCTTCGACTATTCCGGGTAGCAAGTCTGATGGAAACCGCTCGAATAACCAGTCGTTCAGCAAAGCAACCAACCAGTATGGTTATTACCGTTTCTCGAAAGAGATTGCTGGTAACATGGGTAATAAGGTTGTTAATATTGCCTTTGATACTGCATCTGGTGGTGAGCGTAGTCTGTGGATGCCTTACGAAATGAAGATGTGGGAAATCATGCGACGCGAGATGCTCGAAGAGGACTTGTGGTTCTCGGAGTACAACCGCGATTCGAATGGTATTATCCACTTAAAGGATGAAAAGACTGGTGAGGCAATTCCTCGTGGTGCTGGTGTTCTTGATATTCTCAAGGCCGTTGGTAATTATGAAACGTATTCTGTTCTGACACTTAATCGTTTCGATCGTATCATCACTCGTATCTTTGACAATCGTATTGATTCTACCGTTGAGGAACTGGTTCTTTATTGCGGTAAAGGTTTCGCACGAATGTTCAATGATGCTATCTACTATGATGCTCGTCTGAAGAATTACTTTGTAACTCTTGGTGATAACGAGATTAAGAGCGATGGTGAGATGATGTCTTATGGTAAGTATTTTAACCGTTATAAGATGTTTAATGGTAAGATTCTTACTGTCAAGATTGTTGATATGTTCGACCACGGTATTCGTGCTCGTCGTGACCGTGAAGCCGGTAATATGTATCAAGGTCTGCCTATTACTTCTTATAGTGCTGTATTCCTTGACCATACTATGGGTTCGAATGGTGAGCGTAATATTAAGTTTGTTTGTGAAGAGGGTCGTGAGTATAAAGTAGGTGTCTATAAAGGTATGGCTGAACTGCCTGCTTCGTGGGGACTTGCAAGTGGTACTCAACTGTCGGATACGAAGGATATTGCTTCTTATGAAGTTCTTGGTTCGCAAGGTATCAATATTGATAATCCTACTACTTCGTTCTGGCTTGATTTAGCTCTGAACTAAACACCCAATTTGAGTAGTAATAATCGAAAGGTTATTACTACTCATTAACATATAAAAGATTGAATAACTTAAAATGTTAAAAATATGATTAAAGTTAATCGTTCAGTTCGTATTGAATGGAGGAACAATCCTTCTTCTTTTGAACTTCGGAATAAAGATGCTTTCAAAACTGACTTTCTTCGTCTTGGTTCTGCTATTCGTCCTGTTAATGAACTGCTGAGCCGTAGTGAAGAAATGCGAGTTCTTCTTCCTACTGTTGTTGGTGTATCTCCTATTGATAGTTCTTGGCAAGAACGAATCACTACATACTTAAATGATTTTCTTCTTGAGATTCCTGTTCATGGCTTAGAGTTCGATACTTCTTACGTTTTAGATTTAGGTAATCCTGCTCTGAAAAGTAATATCGACGAACTTATTGGTAAACTTAAAAAAGCTGATAAGATTAAGAATGAAACTGGTTCGGAACTTGAAGCTATTGTTCTGAAACGAATTAAGGAACTTGATGAAACGGAACTTTATAAGTATGTTACTTTTGTTAATATTCCCGATTATATTAGTTGGAGATATTGCCTTTTAAGTAGCAAAGTTGCTAATAAGGTTGAAGACATTAATAAGAGCGTCAATATTCAATTTTATCTTACTTCGGATAGTGAGCGTAAAGCACTCAAAGCTGCTCGGACGAAACTTCGCACTGATGCTCTCAAGAAATATACAGAACTTATTAATAATCCGAATAGCGCACTTATCGACAATGTTGTTGTATCGACAGGTAGCGTAGGTGATTATTCGGAATTTATGGCAATGACTGCCGATGATAAGCAATCTGTTCTTCTTGAACTTATTGACAGTGACCCGCAGAAGTTTATTAGTATTGTTGATGATAAACATCTGGAGATGAAAGCTAAGATTACTATTTATCTTTGGATGAATATTATTCGACAACTTCCGAATAGTTCTATCATTGTCGATGCTTCTAATCCGGAAAATGTTATTGGTAATAATATTAATGATGCTATCTCGTATTTCTCGAATGATAACAATAAAGGTATTGTTGCCGAGTGGAACGCGAAGTATCGTAGTTTGAAAGGTTAGTCATGTATGAAACGGTAAAAGAGTTACACATCGAAATAGAGCAACGAATACAGCAAATAACATCTAATAGACATCGGAGTATTGCTCCTCAGTTTATTGATATGATGCTGAATCGAGCTGCCGTTAAATATATACAAACTAAATCAAATAGGAAAACTAATTATAAAGGCGAAGGTCTTGAGGATAGCAAAAAACGTGTAGATGATATTCAATCATTAAAACGTGAAACTCCGTGGCTTAAACTTAAACGTGATAAGCAAGATGCGGATTATCCAAATAGAGCTTTCGTTATTCTTCCGGGTGATTATCTAAAACTTATTTCTTCTACTTCTCGATTAACTTATGGTAAAGCTCGACTTGTTGAGAATTTACATGAGGTTTATCCTGATGATGAAGTTAAGAATTTGTATTATCATCTAATAGATTTGTCTAAAATTGCCTTAACTGGTGATGAATTTAATGGACAAATTATTGTTAATGGGAATGAGATTGATATTTCAGATATTCTTTCTCTTTATGATAGTGATTCAGATAAGATTGATTTGTATGAAATTGCAGGTTTAACTTGTGATAGATTACGTCAAGCTCTTTCTAATGAATATAATGTTTATTGGGAGAATCTGATTGGTCGTTATTATAAAGATTGTATTATTATTACTTCTAATGCAAAAGACGAAATTGTATTGAAAATTAATAATACAGACATTCCTGTTATTACTTACAATACTACTTATGATGAATTCGTAAATGTAGGAAATAAGTTTTCTGAAAATGATTTAATTGCTACCGAAAATATTCGAGCTACTCTAAATAACTTCTATGGTAATAAAAATAGACATCTTAATCCAATAAGTGAACTTGTTGATGATAGGTTGTTTGTTTATTACGGTGATGATTTTTGTGTTGATGCGGTTAAGATTTCATATATTAAGAAACCACGTCTTTTTAATATTGATATTAACCAAATGTCAGATATGGAAGTTACACCTGATTTCATAGATAGTGTAGTTAGCGATATTCTTCTTGTTCTTAAAGATGACAGTTTTAGTGCTGTTAAACAACAATCAAATTTAGAATAGAAAATGAAAAGTGTAATTGTCGCAAATGATTTTCTGACAACACTTGCTAATAATGATGTTAGCAAGTTGACTCGCGGACAAGCTGTTCTTCTTAATTCGGCTGGTAAAGTCGTTGCAGCTGCTTCGGATGTCAAGGATGATGAGATGTTGCAGTTTGTTCTTGGTCTTGGTGATGGCAAGGTTAAACGCGGCGTTTGGATTAATCCTAAGTGGTCGAAGCAACATAAGGAAAAGTATCTTGCTCCTGCTGGTAAAACGTATAAGTTTACGAATCTCGTAGCTAATCGTGGTATTGGTTATCAAGGTTTCGATGCTGAGGTTATCATCTCGTGCAAGCCTATTAATTCTTTTGGTGGTTATCCTCTGGAAGTTTACAATGCCAGCGTAACTATCAACGGAATTGACGAAGCAAGTGCTGATATTATTGCTCGTCTGAAAGTTGAAGTTGAAAAGACTTTAACTAAGATTAATGCTCGTTTTGGTGCTGATAGCATTACGATTGATGATTTCACCGAAGCAAGTGTTACGTTCACTGGCGCCGCAGGTTTTGAGTATTATGTGACGTTTGATGGTATTCTTCGTGCTACGCTTGAAGAGGGTACTGAGAATCAAACTCCGGTTGGTACTTATGACCAAGTTGCTAAACTTGAGAAAGAAGCAGATGTTGCTGGTGTAGGTTATAATCCTAATTTCAAGGAATATGACCGTGTTTATGGTGATATTTTTACAGCTACCGAGGGTGTTATGTATGACACTTATGTAATTACTTCTCGTGCTGATTTCACACATCCCTTTAATTTACATACAGAGGGTTTACAGGTTACTCAATTTATTGCTATTGACAATACTAAAACTTCTGCAATTACTGCACTTGAAGAGGTATTGGCACTCATTAAGTAAGAAATTGATTTGTTAAAAATGTAACCACAAGGATAACTCCTAATGCTATTAATTGTGGTGTTAGGAGTTATTCTCTTAATGATGCTAATGTTATGTGACAAGTGGGCGTGCAACCTCCTGCCCCACCGGGGAGCGAGGCCGCAGGCCGAGCCATACAAGTTGCACCATTATTATTATTAATCGTCATATAACAATAAATACGATTAGTATTATGATAAAGAAAATATGGAATAAAATAACTACTTTTTTAAGTGGTTATTATTCAGAACATAAAGACGATATTATTATTGGTTTCGTCATTGCTACTGTCGTAGGTATTTTATTTAAGGCTACTGTTGCTACTTGGTTTATGAGTTTATGGATTACATTAGCTTATCAAATCATTACTTGTGGTATTCAAGCTGCAAGAAAGAAAACAGTAACTGGTCTTAAAATTCATCCTATTATTATTAACTTTGTAGTTGGAGTATTTATTTCGTTATTGTTCTTGGTATGGCAGTAATTAATCTTCGAAATGTTGTAGCGCTCGGTGTACTTGAAGATGGTGTATATCCGAGTGTTTATAATGGCCAAACCGGAGAATATATTGGTACAGTAGATGGTGAAGGTGCTGGTGTTAAAACAGTTCCTACATTATATATGTACTATCGAAAGAATGGCCACCTGTATTTATATAGGACGAAGGAGAGGATTGAAATAGACTTAACTAATGTAACTGCTTACGATAATAGTGCTCTATTTAAGCTAACTGAAAAATCTGATATTAGTTCTGCAAAGATTACTGAGTTTGAATCTCGAAATATTGATGTAGGACATTATGAATATAAAGTTCCGTGGGTTAAATCAACTCAACAATATCTTTATATACTTGTACCGATTGTTCGTTCTATACATACAATTACAGTACAAGGTATCATAAGTAATCAGATATTTACTCTTACTGGTATTTATGTTCATGAAGGTAAATCTTGGTGGATTTATCGGACGAATGTAAAGACCAATTTTGATTTTAATGATGCTGTTAATGAGATTCTTGATGTTCAAGTATATGTTCGTGAGCTTACAGCTGAGGACTTAAATCCTGTTGAACAACTTACAAAACTTTTATTTGAACATATTAATAATAAGTTTAATCCTCATGAGGTAACAAAAGAACAAGTTGGTCTTGGCAATGTTGATAACACTGCCGATATAGATAAACCTGTATCTCGACCTCAAAAAGAGTACATTGATGCTCTTGAAAATAGGGTTAAAGGTTGGTTCAAACAGTTGAATGTTTGGATTAACAATCATGTTACAGAAGTTAATAAAAAGTTTCAAGATGTTTGGGCTGCTATAAACAAGAAACTTGATAAAGAAGATTACGAGAATGACAAAGATAATTTTAATGCTCATATTCGTAATTATGATAACCCTCATAGAGTTACTGCCGCACAAGTTGGTTTACCAACTGCCGCAAGTGACATTGAGAAATTAAAACAAAAAGCTCAAGAACTTCAAGGTTTGCTTATTAATAAGCAAGATAAAACTTCTGAAGAACTTGTTACTGATAACAAACGTATTGTAGATGCTATTAATGAGATTTATGGTATTGTTGTAGAACACAATAATCATGTTCGTAGCAATAGTATTAATCAAATTGAAGTTACAAGCGAGATTCCTACTACGTTTGAAGATGGTACACTTTGGATTCGTATTCCTCGAAATGAAGAAGATTATATAACAATTAAGATTGAAGCTGTTCCGGTTGATTCTACTATACGAATGATTAATTCGGAAGGTAAAGAATCGACAGGTGTTGACAGTGCAAGTCTTGAATGTTTAATTCAAAGTCGTTTACATTATATTGTAGAAAAAGAGAATTACATTACAAAAGATGTTTATGTCGATGTGGGTGTTGAAGATACGACAATTAATGTTGTTCTTACACCTAAGACTAAAAAGACATTAACTGTAAATGCAACTCCTAATAATGCTTTAATTATATTTACTGATAAACCTTCTAATGTAGTTATTGCTCAAGGTACTGGTACTCTTACATATGAAACTTATGACCCGCGTGATATTTTAATTCAGGTTAGTGCAAGTGGATATGAAACTTACGAAGAGCGTATTACGTTAGATGAGAATATAATTCGTGATATTACTCTTACAGCTCTACCGGTTGAACAAGGTGCTGTAAGTCTTACGGTAGTCGATAGCGAAACAAAGGCCAAAATAGCCGCATACGTCTATGATAAGGACACGGGTGGTATATTAGGTCAAGTCACAAAAGATACGCCGCTACAACTCACCGGAGATGTCAATACGAGCCGAATTTTGAGGTTTGTTTCGTCGGGTTATATAGAGGTTGAACAACTGGTAACTTATGCAATTCCTACCGCAGAAGTTACTGTTGAAATGGATAAAGTTCCAGTTCAATCTGGTACTATCTATGCAACTGCTGTAAATACTGAATCTACTGCTTTAGACGGTATTACGTTTGAGTATAAACTCAGTACTGAAAGTGATTGGAAACCTCTCAATAATGATGAATCGACTGCTGGTAAATCTGAGGCTGTTACAGCTCCAGTTGGAACAAGTGTTGATTTCCGAGCTTCTAAAACTGGTTATATAACTAACACTGGAATTGGTACGATTAATTCTACTGGTGAACATAGTGTTACTATTGTACTTGAAGAGGTTCCGCCTGAACCTACTACTAAACAATATTATATCCATGCTGTAACTGAGGAATCTGTTAATATCACAACAGGTGTTCATGGTTATTTATGGAATAATAATAGTTGGGTTGAACAAACTTTACAAGGTGGAACAATAGGATTTGTTTATACTGGCGAACCCGGAACTTCTATTCGTGTTAAGTTTACTGCTACCGGATACAACGATACTGAAAAAGATATTGTTTTAGAAGATGGTAGTACAGAACCGATTGATATTAAAGTCGTAATGACAGAGGAAACTCCTCCTCAACCTACAACTAAGGAATATTTTGTATTCGCTGTTACTGAAAAGAACGCATCAGTTGAAACAGTTACTGCTGCTTCTGTATTAGTTGATGGTGAATGGATGCCTCAAGATTTACGAACTGTTGCAGCAAGTATCGGATTTAACTATACTGCTATACCGGGAACTGTTATTAAAGTCAAATTTGTTGCTACTGGATTTATTACTGAAGAAATTGATGTTACTCTTCAAACTGAAAGTGATGAATCTTTAATCGTACCTGTTACTCTTCGTTTTGAGGACGGTATTGATTATATGCAAATCGAAGGTGACGGTACTAAACATCCTATATTTAGGGTTGGTAATGTCGAATCTAATTAACGGTTTAATGATATGAAAGAATCAGTAATTCGCAAAGTATTTTGTGCCTTAAACTGGCCTCCGAAAACTGGTGCTTTTCAGAAGTTAATTACTTTTGTAGTTGAAGGTTTAGCCACTAAGGCTGAATCTTCAACTGTTCAACAATTACAAACAAAAGTAGAAACTCTTGAAAGTACTGTTAATACATTACAAGAAACTGTTACTACTTTAAGTGGTAAAGTAAGTACATTAGAGAGTAATTATACTTCTTTGGAAGGTCGTGTAACTGCTCTTGAAACACCGCAAAGTTAATATTAATCTACAACTATGGCACAACTTAATCTTCTTGAACGAGCTACAGAAGCTGTCGTAATGCTTAATGGTAATCGTCGGCAGGTTCTTGATATGTGGCTTAATGGTAAAAAAGTTTGGCCAATAGATGAACCTGTTGTAGAATTAGCTGTTGATAAAACTCTTGTTATTCTAAATAAAGATAATAATTATCATGATACCATAACTGTTTTCGCAAGTGATACAGCTGAATGGGAATTTGGTAATTAGTTTGTTATTATAGTTAATCGACCAAAAAAAAAAACAAATGGCAACTATTCCGAGTTATTTATCATGGGTTCCTAAAACTGGTACTGGAAATGCACAGATTAAGATTAATTCTGTGAATCCTTATACTGGTCGTACTGATAGAAGTACTAAAGTTCCCGGTAAGATTGTCGGAAAGACTAACGCAGTTACAGTCACGGTTCTTGAAAAGGCTGCTGACGAATTTATTACTCCCGATGGTTTAACTATTAATGTTGCTAAAGGTGGTGAAACAATTCATGTAACTGGTAAGTCTAACTCGAAACTTCTTACATTTACATGGAAAACTAACTTCGGTATTGCAAATGTAACATCATTTAAGGTTAATGGTAGTACAACTGCTACGTCTGGTACTGCTATTACTGGTGACCCCGGTGCTACTGGAGAATATACTTATGATGTTACTGTTGTTGTACCGAAGAATGAAACTATTGAAGCTCGTTCTGCAACTCTTGAAATTAAGGGTGAAGGTTCGACTGTTGTTAAAACTATTACTATTACTCAGGCTCTTGGTGACAGTTATCTGTATCTCAATTCGCAGGGTACAACTACTGCAACTGTTACTATTCCGAAGGGTGGTGGTGAGCAGACTCTGAGTGTTCTGTCTAATGACGAATGGACATTCGAACCTGCTGAATAAATTAATTAATCATTTATGCGTGTTATCACTAATAAATGGAATGACGGAAGTGGAGATTCAATTAATATTGAATCTCCCTCTTTTCAAGGAAATCAGACTGTTAAAATTTCATCACCTGTTCAAAAGGGTACTTCTAAAAGAAGTATGAAGTTTATTGGAAAGTGTAAAAAAGATTCCAGTAAACAAGTTATTCTTACTGTTGAACAAGAAGCATCAACTTATACATATGATTTAACGTTAAATAGTGATAATACTGAAATTGCCGCAAAAGGTGGAACTGCAACTATTACAGCTGTACTTAAAACGTATCGTAATGGTAATTTAGTTAGTACAGATAATGTTACACCAGTTCTATCAGGAAGTGCTACTGGATTTTCTATATCTGGTACTACGGTTACTGCAAGCAATCGAACTACTACAGCTGGTAACAAGAGAGCTATTGTTGTAACTGGTAAATATTCAAATACATTTGATGGCCAAACAGTATCATCAACTATTACTATTTATCAAGAAGCCAATGAGGCTTCTTATGGTGCTTTAACAGGTGGTTCTGTTTTAGCATCTGATATTCCTGCAAGTGGTGGAACTTCTTCGACCAGTATTTCTAATATGTCGCAAACAATTAGTTATACATCTGGTTCGACTCGTGCTGGTACAGTTACTTATTCAAAAACAAGTGAAATTACAGTTTCTTCTCTTGGAACCACAGTTAAGGCAAGGACTAAGGTTGGACAAGTTACTGTAACTTATACTGGTGAAGGTGGTGCAACTGCCAATAAAACTGTTAATATTTATCAAGCTGAAAATAAAGTAACTAACAGTAATTACAATCCACGAATTACTGTTTACGGAACTCCTACTATAAGTATCGGTAATGGTTTGACAGCAGCTGGTGGTTCTGCGACTGTAAGTGCTTCTGTTACTAATACTGAAACTTATAATGCTTTGTATAGTTCTGGTGCTATTGGCCCGAATCAAACACGAAGCGTTGGTGGTAGTCTATCAATTTCTATGACTGTTAATGGTAATAGTAGATTCAGTTTATCTGGAAATACGATTACTCATAGTAGTATGGGAACTAATGAAACTACTGATACTATTACTATAAAAGCTGTAAATGACGGAGATAGTTCTAAGTCAGCTACTGCTTCTAAGAGTATAACAAACAATAAAACTGTTAAATCTATTTCTGGTGGTGTTTATAGATATGGTTATGTAACATCTGGTCCAATTACGAATGCTACGATTCCTGCAAGTGGTGGTTCTGCTACTGCTAAAGCTGGAAATGGTACTCAAAATTGGAGCAAGTCTGCTACTATTACTACTTATCAATATGATTCTGGTTCTACAAAAGATGTTACAACTGAAAGAGCTTTAACTGGAACAAATAATGTTTCACCGGGTATTGCTTCTATTGAAGCTACTGCATCTTCAAAAGGAACCACTGTTTCTTCTCAAACTATTATAAAGAAGCAACCTGTTATTTGGTCGGCTAATGGTGAATCTGCAGGTGCAACAATGTATATTTATCAAGAAGCCAATGAGATTGTTTCTTATAATTACACAGAATGGAAAATTGCTCTTAGGGCTAATCCTACAACAATTCCAGCATCTGGTGGAACTTCTACAATTACAAATAGT
>ULQB01082418.1_pt1 | contig 11495 bp, 10 predicted proteins | sample 1954041 | NCBI WGS metagenome assembly ULQB01 (sample SAMEA4835644, study PRJEB28245) | human gut metagenome | biome: gut microbiome; material: fecal sample | place: Denmark | collected 2008 | reverse complement strand
GGCAATATTGTGCCATAGTCAGGCAAAAAGTGGAATGAGCCTGTTTCCAACTTCAAATAAGAGGGGAATCTCTCTTTTTCTTTTCTATTTATTTACTGATTTAGTAGCAATCGTATCCTTCTGCTTAGTAACTACGGAATCTCTCAACATATTGTCTTTCTGCTTCTTATATTCCTTGTACTCTCGCTCATAGTAGTGAGCGTAGTTGGCGAAAGGCTCGGTTACGGCATCGCTGCTGCTTGCCGTGAATGTGTGACCGTATGGGGCGCTTGCCTTGATGATAATCTTGGCATTCGGGTTCTTTGGTACATAATAATAAAGGTGGTTCATGATGAGATAACCGTTGCCTTTGCTCACGAAACGATAGGATACACTCTCGCTGTACTTATGATGATAGCCGGCTGCAAAGGCATCCTGCCCCTTGCTGCTGATGCGGCGCATCAGATATTCCTTGCCATCCTCTACGGCTACCACACGCCAGTGACTGGTGGCATTGAAGACATTGGCTACCAGGACATTTCTATTGTTTGCCAACTGCCAGTCCTTGGCATATTTCTCGCCGTTGAAATCGGTCTGGGCACGGAAGATGGTCATCTGCTTGCTCTTGTCCCAGAAAGTTCCCTTGTAGTAGCAATCGCTGATGCTGGTACCTACAAAGCTATAGACATAATATCCGTTCGGTGTGCCGCAGATGTTGATGTTCGACTGCCATATATTGCCACAGGCTGCGGCATGGCAATGCTCCATCACATCCTCGCCCTGATAATTGATCTCGTGGTTGCAGGCAAAATGAGTATGGCCGCAGAAGAGTTCATATCCTCCCTTGAATGGCTTCAAAAGAGATAACAGCAGCGAGAGACGGGAAGAGGAATAATGCCCCTGCTCATTGGCATTGGTCAGCGGCTTCGCCTTGCTGAAAGGCGCATTGCCGAAGGTGAACGGGATATGATAGCAGAGCACCACCTTCATATCCTTAGGCGTAAGGGCGAGATCCTGCTTCAGCCACTTCACCTGGCGCTCACGTAATTCTCCAGGAGAATAATAAGACATGCCGCGATGGAAGAAGCAGTTGTTGATGCAGACATAATGCACATCGCCACGGTTGAAGGAAAAATCGGTAGGACCGAAATTCTCCTCCCATTTCCTGCGGTAGAGCGCCTTGCCATCCTGGTCGTGATTGCCGATGACGGAGAAGAGACGCATCTCGGAAGAGCCCAATGCCTGGCGTATCTGGCGCTCCAGCTTGGCATTGTAGCCGCCATAATACTGTACATCATCGCCCATGCTCAGTCCATATACAGGAGTTCCGGCTGGAAGACTCTGGATGGTTTGTCTGATATCCGCCATCGTCTGGGTTGTGAATCTTTCTACATCGCTTTTCTTGATAGGATTATCATCCGGGGAAGTATAGTAAGGGCTGTAGGCATTGGTAACCTGCGGGTCGCCGATGACTATCATCTTATAATGCGTCTCCTTGCCGCCAGGCAATCTGCGCAGCGTAAAATTATAGATTTTCTTCTTCTTGGATACAGTTTGGTAGAAACAAGCAGTGCGATCGGTTTCGCTATGGGTAGGTACCTCGCAGTCAGCAGGCACGGAGTAGTAGATGAAGCGAGCCAACGAGTCTCGTTTCATCTTGTAGCGTCCCGAGGAATCAGTCTTCACACAATGGTAGCCATCGCTTACGATGACGCCAGTCACTCCCTTGCCATTGGTATCCAGCAAGGTGCCGCTGATATTGAAGTCCATCTTCTTCACCACCGGCTTCGGTTTCTGAATGGAATCCTTCATCTGTGGATGATAATGTATGTTGGCCGCTATCTTGGGTCCGATGGCGGGCAGGGTAGTGATTTCCTCGTTGAGGCGCATTGTCATGCCGATTGCCACGAGTATGCAGCAAACGAGCAATATTCCACCGATGTATAGCAGTTTCCTTTTCATTCCTTTTGTATTGATATTATCGTGCAAAATTACGCATTTATTATGGGAAAACCTTAGATTATTGTTTAAAAATAACTAAATATTATCTTTGGGTAACTTACTTTTGGAGAATATTTCGTAACTTTGTACCAAACATATTATATAAAATATAACTTCATGCTAATCTCAATATAAGTATGACTAAAAGCAGACTAATAATTTTTCCTATCTGTTGGATATTCATCATTTTTATTTCTTGTACAGAAAATAAAGCTTACAACCATGTGCTGTCTAGTGCAGATAGCATGATGAATTTAAATGATGAATCTGCCAAAATTGCTATCCAAATGCTTGATAGCATGAAGCCAAAGTGGGGAGAATTATCTAAGTCGCAGAAAATGCGGTGTCAATTGCTTTATCATAAGGCAATGAATAAGGCAGACATTATGTTTACTTCTGATAGTGTTATGAAGGATGTAGTGGCTTATTATGACAAATACGGATCAGCTAACGAACGAATGCTAGCCAACTATGTTTTGGGTTGCGTATATCGGGATTTACATGAAGCCCCATTGGCTTTAGAATATTATAACAAAGCAACAGAACAAGCTGATACCACTGCCACAGATTGTGACTATGGCACGCTTTACAGGGTATATAGCCAAATGGGATTTATTTTTAGCAAACAATACTTACCTTATCAAATACTCGACGCTTTTAGCAAGGCCGAGAAGTATGCTTATCTTGCAAAAGACACATTGAATGCTATTGTAAATTATCAAAATAAAGAAAGTGCATATTATTATTTGGGAAATAAAGATTCTGTTATCGCAATTAATTTGCGTGCTGCAAGCATGTTCAAACAATATGGGAATAATTATGCAGCAGCAATTGCCATTGGCTGCAATTATAGTTATTATATAGAAAAGAAAGATACTTTAAAGGCTAAAGAGGCTTTTAAAGCATATTGCTCTACTGGGTATGATGGTAATTCTAATTATGAAGATGCCAAGGCATACGTATTGTACCAAAAAGGAACTTATTATCTGTTTACTAACCTGTTAGACTCTGCTTACTACAATCTTCAACAGAGTTTAAAGCTATGTCTATCATATAGCACTAAGGCTGCAACAACCAAAGTCTTAGCACAATATTATGCAAAGACAAATCAACCAACATTATCTATGAAGTATGCTTTATTAAGCTCAGAATATAACGATTCTGACTTAATTGAAGCTAGAAAGACCCAATTACAACAAATGCAAGCCATGTATGATTACAGTAGAAATCAAAAACAAGCAAGAGACGCAGAACAAAAAGCAGAAAGAAAAAATCTTATTATTTATACGCTAATTATAGGAAGTGTACTGATATTCTTGTCTTTGACTTATTTTTACTTAAGACAATTGAAATTAAAAAAGAAAAAAATAGCAACATCTAAAAAACTCTTTGAAGATAGCTTGCTAAAATTAAAAAATATGCAAAATGAGTTGGATTTGCTGGTAACTATAAATGACAAAAAATTAGCTGGTATTATCAAGGAGAAAGAATTAACTGTCTGTAAATTGAAAGAAGAGATAAAGGATATAAAAGGAAAATTCTCAAATTCTTCTTTGTCAGAAACAGATATTTTGCTGCAAGAATCTTCTATTTACAAACGAATCAAGGATATCGAGCAACATCCTAAAGAAAAAATGAGTAAAGAAGATTGGAAGAAACTAGAAGAAACTATTGAACATCATATTCCATCTTTTATACCGATATTAAAAAAACGACTAAATGAAACAGATTATCGAATCTGTTTATTGGTCAAGTTAGGTATATCTACTTCAATGATGGCGATTTTATTAGAACTGTCTACATCTGCAATATCTGTATACAGAAAAAGAATGTTGAAGAAATTATGCAGTAAATCGGGAAAGCCAAAAGATTTTGATGACTTCGTTCGCCAAATATCTTAAAAAACAGGGGGTGTAAATTCTCTGTAAAATTTTAAGTAATTTTCTCATAATAAGCCATTTATATGTGTTTGTAAAAAATGAGTAAATTTTAAAATGAAAATATTCTTGCTGGTTTTGCGAGAAATTCATACTTTTGCGGCAGGTTAATAATTAAAATCAAAAAGTATGAAACAGTTTATAATGAACCTAATGATTTGTGGGGTGGCATTATTTTTATGCTCATCTCATACAAGAGCCGAGCCTTATACATTATCGTATAGCTTGGTTGATCCTAATCATGGAACTTACAGAGGAAGCAAATCACCCAAGCGACCTTTAGTTGTTGATTTGGTGGGGCATACATTGTCCTTGCCGAGTTTAGTGATAGGTAACACGCTCACACTCGAAAGTGATGTTGGTGAAGTCTATACCTATTATATAACAGATACAACTTTCCAAATTCCGCAAGAGTTAAGTGGGGAATATACTATAACCATCTTTGATGGTAACTGTATGTACCAAGGAATGATAGAAATATTATAAAGAATACATAATAATAACTAATCCTTTTTAATTATGAAGAGATTTTTTTATTTTATAGCACTATTAGTAGCTATAGCTTTTACTAGTTGCAGCAATGAAGCCAATGATTTATCAACATTAAGCAAAGACGATATGGCTGCAATTGAAAATGTCAAGAGTGAATTATCCGTATTGAATACTAATTATCAAAAGCCACAAACTCGTATGGCAAAATGGCTTAGATGGCTAATTTTTGGTGCTGCGGATGCAGCAGGCGCCATTTGGGGTGGTGGAGTTGGTGGTGCATGTACAGCATCAACTCTGGCTTGGACTGTTACCAAGGAAGAGACTAAAGCTATAGAATCTCGTGCTGTACAAAAAGTCGCTCCAATCCTAAAAGTCGACAATTTAGACGGTATAGAAGAAGGTAGCGCTGGATATATTCATAACACTGTTATTTCATCTGCATTTGCAAATAATGAAGACTTGTGCTCTAAGAGCAATAATGAGGTTATGAACATCATCTTAGATGAAATGGAAAAACAGACAGGCACTATTTTTACAGAAAATCAGAAGAAAAATATCATATCTTATACAAATACCATCATTGATTCTTTCGATTCTAATAAAACCGTCGAAGAATATTACGAAGATTTAAAAAACAAGGCTACTGATGCCAAGCAGAAAGAAGCATTGAATATTTGTGGTATAGTTCTTGATGGCTTGCAATATGTAGATGATAATGACTGCTCATATGCAGAAGCAGCAAAAAATATCATCAAAAAATCAAGTATAGAACCTAATTTAAAAGCAACATTACTTGATGGTGTGTCAGTAGCTAATGCTAGTGCTAAACTTTGGAATACTGATGCGTTGGTAGACGAAACTTTAAAATAGATTCCATGATGAGAAAAGTTGTATTTATAATTATAGTCCTATTAGTGTTTATCACTAATAGGACTTATCCACAGTCGTTTTTAGATAGATTACATTTTGAGGCTTCAACAGGAATAGGTATCAAAAATAAAGGTATTACTCCATTAAATCTTTCCTTCCAGACGCAATTAGATATAGTAAAGAATTATTATGCATTCTTTGCAATCGAAGATAGCAAAACACTATATCAAAAAGAAAATGTAAAATCCTATCTAAATAGTGAAAATATAGGAGGTGGTCTTGGAGTTAAGTTATTAAATGTAGACAAAAATGATTATGCTCTTGATTTTCGACTAAAACTACTTAGCAGTATGGGAAATGCAGATTGGAAGAAAACGACTTTCGAAAGTTGTATAGCATGGTATATAACAAACAATGCATCTCAAAAATTTTCCCCTATAATAGAATTAGGTTATCGCTTCATGGAATCTCATACAACTGGTATTGGTAATTATAGTAATGTCTATATGACCCTAGGACTAAGATATTAATAAAACAAGAGGATGATGACAATTTACTATCATCCTCTTTTATTTTATATAACATAAGTTATTCACATAAACTTCTGTACGTAAAACATTTATCCACTATTTAATTTATCCTTAAAATCTCTAAATAATACCTTAGGGTAACTTACCTTTTGGTAATATTTATGCCAAGAAGAACTTAGTATTAAGTTTCTTACTAAAAGATAGCCTACGGTTCCTTTAAAAAAGGCTAAATATTACCCTAGGGTAATTTACCTTTGGGTAATATTTAGTAACTTTGCATCAAATTACTAGGAATATGACAGCATATCAATCTCCATTTCAATTCGGTACGCTAGCTACCAACGAAAACTTTATCGACCGAAAGGAAGACAGGGCTTTGCTGAAGCAATTGCTGTCCTCTCATATCAACGTGATGCTTATCTCCCCACGCCGATGGGGCAAGTCGTCGCTAGTCAAGAAAGCGATGAGTGAATTAGCTGATGAGGACAAGAGCGTGAGAGTCTGTTACATAGATGCTTTTAGCATCGGTTCAGAGGCTGAGTTCTATCGCACATTTGCCAGTCAAGTTATAGCTTGTGCTTCTTCTAAGATGGAACGATGGATGGAGGATGCTAAGAAGTTTGTACCGCAAGATCGAGACAAGATGACTATCCTGCAACTTTCCGAAATGCTGGCAAAGGAAAAAGGTATCAAGATTATCGTCTGCATAGACGAGTTCCAGCAACTGGCTAATCTCCCAGAATACAAGGACATGGAAGGAAAAATGCGCTCCGTATGGCAGCAGCAACAACTCACCTCTTACTGTCTCTACGGCAGCAAGCGAAATATGATGCTCAACATCTTCAACAATGCCAACAGTCCTTTCTATCGCTTCGGACAAGTGATATTCATGCAGAAGATAGCCAAGAAACATTGGATTCCATTCATCCAACAATCGTTTGAGAAAACGGGCAAGTCTATTTCCGTTGATTTGGCAGATAGAATATGCAACACAGTATCTTGCCATTCCTGGTATCTGCAACAACTCTGCTACTTCATCTGGAGTTTCACGGCTTCAGAAGTAACCGAGGAGGTGTTTGCATTAGGCTTAAAACAGGTGCTCAACATCAATACCCCGATGTTCCAAAACGACACGGAGAACCTGAGTTCCACACAGATAGAGATGCTCAAGGCTATCGCCGATGGAGAACAACATTTCTCATCACAAGCTGTCAAGCAAATCTACAATCTCGGCAATCCTAACACAATAGTCAAGAACAAGAAGACGCTCCAAAACAAGGACATCATCGAAAAACAAAATGATGACTTTGTATTTGTAGACCCGATATATTGCATTTGGTTCAAAGGGGAATACTGTTAGGAATATCCAATTCGTCCACCACAATAAAAATCGGTCTCGACTGACGACATAAATAGATAAATAAGAAACAAAATATAAAGATATAAAAAGAATAAGATAATGGCAAACGACAATAAAGGGCTTACACCGATGATGCGACAATTCTTCGAGATGAAAGCAAAGCATCCCGAGGCATTGCTGCTTTTCCGCTGTGGCGACTTCTACGAAACTTACTGCGAAGATGCGATAGAGGCTTCCCGAATACTTGGCATCACCTTGACCCGACGTAACAACGGTGGTTCGGCTGGTGGAGCAGAGATGGCAGGATTCCCTCATCATGCTCTCGATACTTATCTGCCTAAATTGGTGCGTGCAGGTAAGCGTGTGGCGGTATGCGACCAGCTGGAAGACCCGAAGAAGAAACGACTGGAAATAAAGGGTAAGAAGGGACTGAGCCAGATGGACAAGATGGTGAAGCGCGGTATTACCGAGCTCGTTACTCCGGGTGTGGCGATGGGAGATAACGTGCTGAACTACAAGGAGAACAACTTCCTGGCAGCCGTACACTTCGGCAAGACCGCCTGCGGTGTGAGCTTTCTGGATATCTCGACAGGAGAGTTTCTTACCGGCGAGGGAACTTACGACTATGTAGAAAAACTGATGGGCAACTTCATGCCTAAGGAGGTACTCTATGACCGTACCCGCAAGAATGATTTCGAGAAATACTTCGGTAGCAGATATTGTACCTTTGAACTGGATGATTGGGTTTTCACCGAGCAGACTGCAAGGCAGAAACTCCTGGGACATTTCAAGACAAAATCTCTGAAAGGTTTCGGTGTAGAGCATCTCAAGAACGGTGTGATAGCCAGTGGTGCCATCATGCAGTATCTCGAGATTACCCAGCATACACAGATTAATCATATCACCGCCCTTTCACGTATCGAAGAAGATAAGTTCGTGCGTATGGACAGGTTTACCATCCGCAGTCTGGAGCTGGTTGCCCCTATGCAGGAAGACGGTTCTTCTCTCCTGAATGTCATCGACCGTACGGTAACGGCGATGGGCGGACGTATGCTCAGACGCTGGCTGGTCTTCCCATTGAAGGACGTTAAACCAATCAACGAGCGTCTCGACATCGTGGAATATTTCTTCAAGGAACCGGAATTCCGTCAGCTTCTCGATGACCAGCTGCATCGCATCAGCGACCTGGAGCGTATCATTTCCAAAGTAGCCGTGGGTAGAGTTTCGCCACGCGAAGTGGTTCAGTTGAAGAATGCACTTGAAGCCATCCAGCCTATCAAGGTGGCTTGTCAGCATGCCAAAAATGAAGCCTTGAAACGGGTAGGGGAGCAGCTGAATGTCTGCGAGACCTTGAAGGACCGTATCGCCAGAGAGATTCAGCCCGATCCGCCACAGCTTGTCAATAAGGGTGATGTGATTGCCGACGGTTTCAATGCCGAACTCGATGACCTTCGTGCCATCAGCCGTCATGGCAAGGATTATCTGCTCAAGATACAGGAGCGGGAAATAGAGAAGACGGGCATCACCAGCTTGAAGGTAGGTTATAATAACGTCTTCGGATATTATCTGGAGGTGAGAAATACCTTTAAGGACAAGGTGCCTGAGGAGTGGATTCGCAAGCAGACGCTGGCTCAGGCAGAGCGATATATTACCCAGGAACTGAAGGAATATGAGGAAAAGATTCTCGGTGCTGATGAAAAGATACTGGTATTAGAGGCACAGCTCTTCAACGAACTGATTGTTGCCATGCAGGAATATATTCCTCAGATTCAGATCAATGCCAACCTCATCGCCCGTATGGATTGTCTCTTGTCCTTCGCCAAGACATCGGATGAAAACCGCTATGTGCGTCCTGTTATCGACGATTCTGAGATTCTCGACATCAAGCAGGGTCGTCATCCAGTGATAGAAACCCAGTTGCCTTTGGGCGAACGCTATGTTCCGAACGATGTGTTGCTGGATACAGAGAAGCAGCAGGTGATGATGATTACCGGTCCTAATATGGCAGGTAAATCGGCGCTTTTGCGTCAGACGGCTCTTATAGTCTTGCTGGCTCAGGTAGGATGCTTTGTTCCGGCAGAAAGTGCGAGGGTAGGACTGGTTGACAAGATATTTACGAGAGTAGGAGCCAGCGACAATATCTCTCTGGGTGAATCAACCTTTATGGTAGAGATGACCGAGGCAGCTAATATATTAAATAATGTATCGCCGCGTTCATTGGTTCTCTTTGATGAGTTGGGAAGAGGAACTTCCACCTATGACGGTATTTCCATAGCCTGGGCTATCGTGGAGTATCTGCATGAACATAAGAGGGCACAGGCACGTACGCTCTTTGCCACTCACTATCATGAGCTCAACGAGATGGAGAAGATTTTCCCTCGCATCAAGAACTTCAATGTGAGTGTAAAGGAAGTGAACGGCAAGGTTATCTTCCTGCGTAAGTTGGAGCCGGGAGGCAGTGAGCATTCTTTCGGTATTCATGTGGCAGAGATTGCTGGAATGCCTCGCAGCATCGTGAACCGTGCCAACGATATTCTGAAGCAGTTGGAGCAGGACAATGCTGGAGTTGGTGGTGCCGGCAAGCCTAATGTGCAGCACATTGATGAGCCTAAGGAGGGTGTACAGCTCAGTTTCTTCCAGCTCGATGATCCTGTGTTGACGCAGATACGTGATGAGATTTTGGGTCTGGATATCAACAACCTCACCCCGGTAGAGGCATTGAACAAGCTCAACGACATCAAGAAAATCCTGCTTGGAAGATAAAGATTCAAGGAAGAATAGCCCATCAGAAAGTCTGGTGTAGGCTAATAATCACAAAAAGTTACCTTAAGGTAAGTTACCTTTGGGTAACTTTTTGTATATTTGCAGGTGGTAAGAATTAAATAAAGCAGGTAAAACGAATTTAATTAGAAGAATATGACAAAAATAACTAAATATACAATACTGATTTTTTTAGTAGCTTTACAAGTTGTCTATTTAATAGAAATAATAGAAAGGGTTATTTTAAATAAATGGAGTGATATATTCTTTCCATGTATTTTTTCTTTATCTATTTGGAATGCTATCTATATATTTTACAGAAAGGCAAAATTATAAAAGGCCGCAAGTTACCAATACGAATAAAAGTTAAAAGTGCGTTCCTTTAGTTTACTCAATGGTAAAAGTTGCGTATTTTCTAATAAGAATAAGTATGTAGGAAACATATATAAGAGATATACAATGGAAAAGAAAATGATAAAACAAATGATGATGGCGTTGCTTTTGGCGATGATGTCTTTTGCAGCAAGCGCACAGGAAATTTCAATAGGAGGTTCATTGGCTAATGAACCAGCAAAATTGGGTAAAAACAAAACATTAGACACAAGTGTTATGGAATGCATCTATAACTATCGTATTATAGACCATAGCATTGGAGATATGAGAGAGTATTATGCTATATTGGAAATAGGAGATACTGTTTCTAAATTTGAGAGTTATGGTTCTTATAGGCTAGATTCTGCTCTTGTTGGCAAGCAACAAATGACTCTTGGAGAATATTTTGATTTCTACAATAAGTATAGTCCCGACTTTAAAGAATTCTTGCTAGAAAATGTAAATGCGAATAAATTATCTTATTATGGTAAGGTCTCAATAGATAAATTTATGTATCATGAGGAGGTTCCTCATATAGATTGGGCTTTATCCGATAGTACGAAAGAAATATGTGGCTATTTATGTCATCAAGCAACAGCTACTTTCCGTGGACGTAATTGGATAGCTTGGTATTGTGATATACCTAAAAGTGTAGGACCTTGGAAGTTAAATGGATTACCAGGGTTAATTCTTGCGGCGGAAACAGAAGATAAAGAGCATACTTTTTCTGCGATTTCTGTTCGCAAATCAAGTTCACCAATTACTGTCAACGACAAAGAGTATTTCAAGACTACTCGTGAGCACTTTAATCAAGCTTTGGCTGATTATAAGTCTAATCCAGCAAAGTCTTGGAAAAATTCTCCTTTAGCTCCTAAAGACATGAATGGAAAGCCTTTGCCAGTTAAAAAGAGAAAGTTATTCTATAATCCTTTGGAAAAGGAATAGCAGCAAGGCAGTTTAATAAAAACAAAAGTTTTAGCATGAGTTTTATCAAGCATATTGGGATGGTTGTCCTTGCGTTGCTAATAGCCTTGCCTCTCTCTGCTCAACATGCATTTCGAGAATGTGGGAGAGGACAAGGATTTTCGTCATGATGACACCTATGCCTATGTCAACACCACCCTCGCATGGAAAGTGACTAAGGGCACTGGTAGCAATCCAATAAGGATGGTGACTTACTCGTCATCATCCTTA
>ULQB01018505.1_pt1 | contig 11542 bp, 9 predicted proteins | sample 1954041 | NCBI WGS metagenome assembly ULQB01 (sample SAMEA4835644, study PRJEB28245) | human gut metagenome | biome: gut microbiome; material: fecal sample | place: Denmark | collected 2008 | reverse complement strand
TATGTGCGAAGCATTTGAAGGATTAATAGAAGAAGGCAGAGCTAAGGGAAAAGCTGAAGAACTAAAGGAAAAATACAAATCATGGGTAACATTAAGCAACAATCTAAAAAAGAGAGGCATGAGTAATCCTGAAATTGCTTCTTTACTTGGTGTACCGGAAACTGAATTGCAAAAGGCATTTAAGATGATTAAAGAAGAAAAAACAGAGAAAATGAATATGAAATGAAAATGTAAAATAAACTAAACGATATTAATGATTTTCATAACCTCTTGACAAGGGTAGTATAATGTGGTTGAAGTAAAAGAAATGGTTCAATGAAAGAAGGAATTTTTATGAAAAAGTTACTTGTACCGGTTATACTTATGATGGCGTTGTTAGCAGGATGTGGCAATGCAGGCAATGATTCGCTTGTTAATAAAGATTATACCATTGATTCAAGTGACAATAATGAAGCTGAAGTGACCACTCCGGCAAAGGATGAAGAACAGCAGACAACTTCTGTAAAGGCTGGTGAAGATAGCACAACCAATGCTTCCAATAGCAATACATTGAATCAGCCATCAGATGACAGGTTTGCATATAAGATAAAAGGTTCAATAATGGATTTTGATTCTGTCAAGGGTCCATATATTATAATTGACCTTGATAAGATGACAGTCCTTGATTCAACAAGTAAGAATGCCAGAATTGACAATTATTCATATGACGGAACCGTCCTTACCATAACGTTATCCAGCGATGAAGATAAGAATCCACAGACATATGTAATAGATACAAGTGTAAAGTCAATGGGTAAGTTACCTGTATCCTAAATCAAGTTGATGTAAAAGCGTAAAAAAATATTGCATATATAAATAACTTGTGTTAAATTACATTTTAGTGACGAGAGTCAATTCAGACCGCTTCATTTATGAAGAGAGCCTTACGGACAGGCGGGTCGGCTGCCGGGCGGATAATCCGCATTATTGATTACATTATCATCTTGTGAAAGTCAATAAGAGCAGTAGGCTTTTATCGTGCTGAATACTCTGGCAACATATAATTATTTATATTGGACGACAACAGGTGGTAATGATACCACCTGTTATTTTTATATATATAAGGAGACCTTCAAATGGATTTGGAAAAACAGAAGCATGCGCCTATATGTGATGCACTGGAAAGATTTAAGAAAAAGAGAGTAGTACCTTTTGATGTTCCGGGACATAAGAGAGGAAGAGGTAATCCGGAATTATGTGATTTACTTGGAGAACAATGTGTAGGACTTGATGTGAACAGCATGAAGCCTCTTGATAATCTTTGCAATCCGGTGTCAGTAATTTCAGAAGCAGAAGAACTGATGGCAGATGCCTTTAATGCGGCAGGAGCATTTCTGATGGTTGGAGGGACAACAAGTGCTGTACAGGCGATGGTTTTGTCTGTATGTAAAGAAGGAGACAAAATTATTTTACCGCGAAACGTACATAAAAGCGTGATTAATGCACTGATTTTATGCGGGGCGGTACCTGTTTATGTTAATCCTACAACACATCCTGAGATTGGTATATCGCTTGGGGTACCTGTGGATAAGATGCAAAAGGCAATAGAAGAAAATCCTGATGCTGTGGCGGTGCTTATTAACAATCCCACATATTACGGAATCTGCAGTGATTTGAAATCATTAACCGATTTGGCACATAGCCATGGGATGAAAGTACTGTGTGACGAAGCGCACGGAACACATCTTTACTTTGGAAGTAATTTACCAATATCGGGCATGGCGGCAGGGGCAGACCTTGCGGCGGTATCCATGCACAAATCGGGTGGAAGCCTGACGCAAAGTTCCGTGCTTTTGACGGGACAAAATATGGACAAAGGACTTGTAAGACAGATAATTAATCTTACTCAGACAACGTCGGCAAGTTATTTACTTTTATCAAGTCTTGACCTTAGCAGACGTAATCTTGCCCTGCGTGGAAAAGAATGTTTTGACAAAGTTGTTGAGATGGCAGAATATGCGAGAGAAGAAATTAACAGAATCGGTGGATATTATGCATACGGGCGTGAACTTGTGGATGGTGTTAATGTTTTTGATTATGACGTTACCAAGCTTTGCATATATACAAGGAATATCGGGCTCACGGGAATAGAAGTGTATGATTTGCTCAGGGATGAGTATGATATTCAGATTGAATTCGGGGACCTTGGAAGCATTATGGCATACATCTCAATCGGCGACAGGTTAAGGGATATTGAGAGATTGGTAGGTGCATTGGAGGATATAAAAAGACTTTATGCAAAGGATGGAAGCAACCTTGCATGTGTAGATTTTATAGAGCCTGAAGTTGTAAAAAGCCCTAAACAGTCATTTTATGCAGAGAAGGTTTCAATGCCGCTTTCAAAAAGTGCAGGAAATGTCTGTGGTGAATTCGTAATGTGTTATCCACCGGGAATTCCAATACTTGCACCGGGAGAACTGATAACAGATGAGATAATTGAACATATTGTTTTTTCAAAAGAAAAAGGCTGCAGCCTTCAGGGTGCGGCTGACCCGGATGTGGAAAATATCAGGGTTTTAAAATAATCATACAGGAGAAATGAGATGGCAGGGAAAAAAGCAGAAATGTGGTTCTCTGATTATCAGACAGAAAATGTCTGCCTTGATATCAGAATTGAAAAAGAGCTTTATTCGGGACAAAGTGAATATCAGCGTATAGAAATACTGCAATCTGAATCTTTTGGCAGAATACTTGTTCTTGATGGAAGTATTGTATTTTCAGAAGCAGATGAATTTATATATAACGAGATGGTTACGCATGTACCGATGTCGGTACATCCCGATGTTAAAAAAGTGCTTATAATAGGCGGCGGTGACGGAGGCGTATGCACCGAATTTACAGCATATCCCGAAATTGAAGAAATAGATGTTGTTGAGCCTGATGAAGAACTCGTAGAGGTATGTATGAAATATTTTCCGGATACGGCAAGAGGCCTTAATGACGAAAGGGTGCATATATATCATCAGGACGGGCTTAGGTTTCTGCGAGGCAGAAAAGGAGAATATGACATAATTATAAATGATTCTACAGACCCGTTTGGACACACGGAAGGACTTTTTACTAAAGAATTTTATGGAATATGTTATCAGGCACTTAAGGAAGATGGAATAATGGTTTATCAGCATGGAAGCCCCTTCTTTGATGAAGATGAATCAGCATTCCGTTCAATGCACAGGAAAGTATACAGAAGTTTTCCTATAAGCAGGGTATATCAGGCGCATGTGCCTACATGTGCCAGCGGCTACTGGATGTTTGGTTTTGCCAGTAAAAAATATCACCCGCTTAATGATTTTGATCCAAAAAGATGGGAAGAGAGACATCTTAAAACATGGTATTACACAACTAATCTTCACCTTGGAGCTTTTATGCTGCCAAAATATGTTGAGGATTTATTAGAACAGGAGGAAAAAGAGAATGGCTAGATTATTAATTATCGGATGCGGTGGAGTTGCAGGAGTTGCAATAGCAAAATGTTGTCAGAACAGTGAGGTATTTACGGATATCTGTATTGCCAGCAGGACGGTTTCAAAATGTGAGGCGGTTAAAGAAAAACTTGCACCACACACTAAGACCAGAATTACAACAGCTAAAGTTGACGCAGATAATGTTGAAGAGCTTGTTGCACTTATTAAAGAGTATGGACCAACGGCAGTTCTTAATGTGGCATTGCCTTATCAGGATCTTACAATAATGGATGCATGCCTTGAAGCAGGCGTTGATTATATTGACACAGCTAATTATGAACCGGAGGATACAACGGATAAAGTCTGGAGGGAAAAGTATGAAAAAAGGTGCAAAGAAGAAGGTTTCAGTGCATATTTTGATTACAGCTACCAGTGGGCTTATGAAGATAAATTCAGGAACGCCGGACTTACCGCACTTCTTGGAACCGGTTTTGATCCCGGCGTAACAAGTGTGTATACAGCTTATGCCCTGAAACATTATTTTGATGAAATCCATACAATAGATATTCTTGACTGTAACGGTGGTGACCATGGTTATCCTTTTGCAACTAATTTTAATCCCGAAGTTAATTTAAGGGAAGTAAGTGCACCGGGCAGTTATTGGGAAAACGGCAAATGGATTGAAGTGCCTGCCATGAGCATTAAGAGGGAATATGATTTCCCACAGGTAGGAATGAAAGATATGTATCTTCTGCACCACGAGGAAATAGAATCCCTTGCTAAAAATATTCCGGGAGTAAAAAGAATCCGTTTCTTTATGACATTCGGACAGAGCTACCTTACCCACATGAAATGTCTTGAAGACGTGGGAATGTTGTCAACGGAACCGGTTATGCATAATGGACAGGAAATAGTTCCAATCCAGTTTCTTAAAACACTTCTTCCTGACCCGGCTTCACTTGGAGAGAGAACAGTTGGCAAAACTAATATAGGATGTATTTTTAACGGCGTTAAAGATGGTAAAGAAAAGACAATTTACATCTATAATGTCTGTGACCATCAGGAATGTTATAAGGAAGTGGGAAGTCAGGCAATCAGTTATACTACAGGAGTACCGGCTATGATTGGAGCAATGCTTGTATGTCAGGGAATATGGAAAAAACCTGGTGTATTCACCACTGAACAGTTTGACCCGGATCCATATATGGAGGCCCTTAACAGGTTCGGACTTCCTTGGGTTGTTGATGAGAATCCTGCAACTGTAGAATAATCGGCGAGGTTATAAAGTGAAAATTAACGAGTTACCAACACCCTGCTATGTTATAGATGAAAATATCATAGAGGAAAACTGCAAAGTTCTTGCAGATGTTATGAAAAAAACAGGCTGTCATGTGCTTCTGGCACAGAAAGCGTTTTCCAATTATGCCTTGTATCCGCTGATTGGAAAGTATTTATCAGGAACAACTGCCAGCGGACTTTATGAAGCAAGACTTGGCAGAGAAGAAATGGGCAGGGAAAACCATGTTTTTGCTCCGGCATATAAGGATGAGGATATGGATGAACTTGTAAAAATATGTGACCATATTGTATTTAATTCCATATCCCAGTTAGAAAAACACAAAGAAAAATGCAGAAACGTCAGCATAGGAATACGTGTTAATCCTGAATTTTCAACGCAGAATGGACACGAAATTTATGACCCTTGCGGAAAAGGAAGCCGCCTTGGTGTGACTGCGGACCTGCTTAGAAATGCAGATTTAACCGGAATTGACGGACTCCATTTTCATACGCTTTGTGAGCAGAATTCGGATGATTTGAAGAAAACACTTGATGTTGTTGAAGAAAAGTTTGATTTCCTTCTTAGGAAGGTTAAATGGGTAAATTTTGGCGGTGGACATCATATTACAAGAAAAGACTATGATGTGGAGCTTTTATGTGACTGTATTACCCATATAAAAGAAAAATATAATGTCAAAGTATATATTGAACCGGGAGAAGCGGTTGCACTTAATGCAGGTTATTTTATCACAACGGTGCTTGATAAGGTTAAAAACAGCGGAATAACCTGCCTTATTCTTGACGGAAGTGCGGCCTGCCATATGCCGGATGTGCTTGAAATGCCGTACACACCACCATTATCAGAAGGTAGCATTATAGAGACTCCGGAAAAAGAATTTGACTACAGGCTTGGCGGAAATACCTGTCTTGCCGGTGACATTATCGGTAATTACAGATTTGACCATGATGTTCAGATTGGCGAACGCCTGACTTTTTGTGATATGGCGATTTATTCCATGGTAAAAAATAATACATTTAACGGGATACCGCTTCCATCCATATATTCAATGGATAGAAACGGGGATTGCCGTCTGATAAAATCTTTTGGATATAATGACTTTAAAGAAAGGCTTTCATAGATAATGGACTATAGTATAATAAAAAATTACCGTATGCCCGGTGAATTTGAACCCCATGACGGCTGTATTATGATATGGCCCGTGCGACAGGGCAGCTGGCCTTATAACGGCAGAGATGCCCAAAAAGCTTTTATGGAAGTTGCCAAAGCCATTGCTAAAAGTGAAAAAGTATATATGCTTGCGGATGAATGTCATATTGAAGAAGTTAAAAACAGTCTTAAGGAAAATATGGAGGCTGTGATTATAGAAAGCGATGATGCATGGGCAAGAGATGTGGGACCTACCTATGTTGTTGACGATAAAGGCAACAGAATGGGAATTAACTGGAAATTTAACGCATGGGGAGGCAGCTTTGACGGGCTTTATATGCATTATGACAAAGATGACAAGGTAGCTTCCCGGTTTTTAAAGTATACAGGAGATATGATTTTTGACGCCCATCCTTTTGTACTTGAAGGCGGTTCGATTCACAGCGACGGAGAAGGCACAATTCTTACTACGGAAGCATGTCTTTTAAGCAAGGGCCGTAATCCTTCAATGACCAAAAATGAGATTGAGGATATACTTCTTAAAACACTCGGCGGCAAAAAAGTTCTCTGGCTCCCTTGCGGTATATATAATGATGAGACTAATGAGCATGTTGACAACATATGTGCATTTACAAGACCGGGCAGAGTAGTGCTTGCGTGGACTGATGATAAAAATGATCCTCAATATGAGATGAGCAGAAGATGTGAAGAATATCTTTTACAACAAAAAGATGCAATGGGAAGATCTATTGAGATTGTTAAACTGCCGATTCCTTCAACTCCTGTCCTTGTTAAAGAAAGTGACCTCCAAGGATATGTGTTTGAAGAAGGCGAGGATGTGAGAGAAGCAGGAGAACGGCTGGCTGCCAGTTATGTTAATTTCTATATATCCAATAAAAGTGTTATTGTTCCACAATTTGGTGATGTTAATGATGAAACAGCGGTTAATATTCTGCAAAAGGAATTTCCAGACAGGACGGTATGCCCTGTCAAAGCAGATGTGATTTTGCTTGGAGGAGGAAATATTCATTGCATTACCCAACAGATTCCTAAAGGAGGAAAATAATGAGAAAAGTATGTGTTGCTTCCATTCAGATGAAGTGCAGCAGGGAAGTTAATGAAAATATTCTTACGGCAGACAGACTTGTAAGGACTGCCGCAGAAAAAGGAGCAGAAATTATTCTGCTTCCTGAACTTTTTGAGAGACAATATTTTTGCCAGGAAAGACGATATGAGTACTACGGCTTTGCAAAACCGGTTGAGGATAATGATGCAGTAAAACATTTTCTGCCTGTGTCTGAGAAACTAAATATTGTTCTGCCATTGAGTATTTATGAAAAGGACGGAAATGTTCTGTATAATACTGTTGTGGTACTTGACTGCGGAAAAATACTTGGAATTTACAGGAAAACACATATTCCGGATGACCATTTTTATCAGGAAAAATTTTATTTTACTCCGGGAAATACAGGATTTGTGACATTTAAAACAACTTACGGACAGATAGGAATCGGTATATGCTGGGACCAGTGGTTTCCGGAAACAGCAAGGTGCCTCACACTTAATGGGGCAGAGCTTTTATTTTATCCTACGGCGATTGGCAGTGAACCTATCCTTAACTGTGACAGCATGAAGCACTGGCGTAATGTTATGAAAGGTCATGCCGCAGCTAATATTATTCCTGTTATAGCAGCCAACAGATACGGTCTTGAAGAAGTAACGCCGTGTGATGCCAACGGAAACCAGAGTTCTTCACTGGAGTTTTACGGTTCCGGATTTATTACTGATGCTACGGGCGAACTGCTCTGTGAGTCGGGAAGAAAAGGCGATGACATTCTTTTACAGGAATTTGACCTTGATGAAATAGCCGCAATGCGACTTGAGTGGGGACTTTTCAGAGACAGAAGACCGGAATGTTACGAAAAAATATTGAAATAATACACGTTAATGTGTTAAAATGAGTAGTGCATAGTTTTAGCACTTGATTAAATTCCAAGGAGGAAAAGATGGGAAAACTTTTTAAACTCAAAGAGAATGGTACTACTGTTCGTACTGAGATAGTTGCAGGTCTTACCACATTTATGACAATGGCTTATATCATTGCATTAAATCCTAACCTGTTAACGGCTTTTGGTGCCAATGGTGGAACGGAGTTATGGAACGGTGTGTTCCTCGCAACATGTATTGCTTCTGCAATCGGTATGTTCGTAATGGCATTTCTTGCCAACAAGCCTTTTGCCCTTGCACCGGGTATGGGACTTAACAGCTTTTTTGCTATAGTTGTAAGTAATATTGTTTCAATTACGGGATTAAGTTACACTGAATCATTTCAGGCTGGACTTTGCATAATCCTTATTGAAGGTATTATTTTCTTTATTCTTTCTGTACTTAATATACGTGAGAAAATTGTTCAGGCAATTCCTTTGGGAGTACGACTTGGTATTGCTCCGGCAATCGGTCTTATGCTTATGAACATTGGTTTTGGTTCTAATGCGGGTATTTATAGTGATAAGGGTGGCCCTTTCTATGTAATGAGAGACTTTTTCGGTTCATTAACACCGGGTCTTGCAAGAGATACAATGGGCTCAGGTTACTCAGCAATGGTTTTAGCTGTAGTGACAATGTTTATCGGATTATTTGTTATCATTATACTTGCTCATAAGAAAGTTAAAGGTGCCGTTTTACTTGGTATGCTTGCTTCTTGTGTTATCTATTGGGCAGGCGAAGCTATCTTCCTTGATACTAATCCATTTGCATCACTTAAGGGTGCTTCTTTTGTACCTCCATTCGCAGATATGGCGGATACAACATTATTCAAGTTCAATTTTTCAGGATTTGTTGAAATTGGATGGTTTACAGCAATTACGCTGATAATTACATTCTGTATTATCGATATGTTTGATACAATCGGAACTCTTGTGGGAACTGCTTCAAGAGCCGGTATGGTTGATGAAAATGGCGAGATGCCTAACATGAAGCAGGCATTGATTTCAGATGCTGTAGCAACAGTAGTAGGCTCTGCAACAGGTACTTCTACAGTTACAACATTCGTAGAATCAGCTTCAGGTGTTGAAGCCGGCGGACGTACAGGTCTTACAGCTTTGGTAACAGGTATTCTTTTCCTTGCATGTATGTTTATTGCACCTATTGCAGCAATTATTCCCCCTGCCGCTACATCAGCAGCGCTCATCTATGTTGGTATCCTTATGATTAGTGGTCTTAAGAAAATTAACTTTGATGATATGACACAGACAGTTCCTGTAGCACTTATGTTAATTTCAATGCCTATATCAGGATCTATCGGACATGGTATTGGATTAGGATTAATTGCTTACACGGTAATTAAAATATTCACAGGTAAGGCTAAGGAAGTTTCAATTCTTACTTATATAATTTCAATTATATTCCTTATTAAATTTTTCCTTGTTGTTAGCGTGTAATAACATAGGATAATATAAAAAATCACTGAGGGCATACCGCCTTCCGGAAGTCAGACCTGTAAATCTGACAACAGGAGGCGTATGTTCTCAGTGATTTATTTTAATTCAAATAATGCGGCACTGAATCGTGGCATTGTGCAGGTTAATGTGTTGCCGTCAATATGCCAGAACACATTGTTTTCATCGGCATTTCCGCCATAACATTTCCAATCACTGTTCATAAGGATATTTACACCCTTATTATCCGGAAGTTCAATTCGGTAATCAATCTGCTCATATTTGCTGAAGTTAAATATAGCAAATATACGGCTTTTATTATCTTCTCTCAGAATAGAGTACATAAGTCGGTCAGGGGAGTTACAGTCCAGCCATTTAAAACCGTCATAATCATATTCTTTTCCGAAAAAAGCCGAATGGGAAAGATAATTTTTGTTAAGATCTGCAATGTAATTGTTAAATGCCCTATGGATGGGAAAATCAAGAAGCATAAAGTCTTGTTCCCTTTTTTCGTCCCATTCCCTGAACTGACCGAGTTCATTACCCATGAAATTAAGCTTTTTGCCGGGATGAACCATCATATACATATAAAAAGCTCTTGCCTGAGGAAACTTAATATCGTAGTCCCCATACATTTTCTGTAAAATTGTAGCTTTGCCGTGAACCACTTCGTCGTGGGAGAGAGGCAGAAGAAACTTTTCATTATAGTAGTACATCATGGAGAAAGTGAGCTTATGGTAATTGTTATATCTGTCGTCCGGTGACATCTGAAAATATGATAATGTATCATGCATCCAGCCCATATCCCATTTGTAATCAAATCCAAGTCCGCCTTCCGACACTGATTTGGTAACATTGGAAAAATTGGTTGAGTCCTCGGCAGCAAGGAAACATCCCGGATTTCTGTCTTTGAGTCCCTGATTCATATATTTGATGAAATCAACGGCATTACCGTTAACACCTCTTTTTTCATCACCATGCCAATAAATTATACGGCTGATTGCATCCATTCTGAGACCATCAAAATGGAAAGTCTGGAGCCAGTAGTTGGCACATGACTGGAGAAAACTTCTGACCTCACCTCTTGAATGCATAAAGTTATTGCTGCCCCATTCACTGATACCTACGTCATTGTTAGGATATTCGTAAAGTGCAGAACCGTCATATTTGGCAAGACCATAGTAATCTACAGCAAAGTGCACAGGCACAAAATCAAGTATTGCACCGATTTTGTTACGGTGAAGTTCATCTATCATATACATAAGGTCTTCGGCGGTGCCGTATCTGCTTGTAGGGGCAAAGAAGCCGGTATTCTGGTAACCCCAGCTTTCATCGCATGGATGCTCGCTGATTGGAAGAAGCTCGATGTAATTGTACCCGTTTTCCTTAAGATAAGGAATGAGTAGTTTTACAAGTTCCCTGTAATTATACCAGTCGGTAGGGCCATCACCTTTCTTTTTCCAAGAACCGGCATGTAATTCATATATGTTAAGAGGACCGTTAATACATGAAGTCCTGTTCTTAATCCATGCACTGTCCCTGAATTTGTATGAGGAAAGATTTCTTATAATTGATTTGTGGTCAGGTCTTAATTCCATACCAAAACCATAAGGGTCACAGTGGTCGGTATAGTGGCTTCCGTGATGGTAAATTCTGTATTCATAGGTGTCACCACAGGCTGCATCAGCAACTTTTACTTCATAGAAATTGCCGTCGGAAATGCAGTTCATAGGGATTTCCCTGCCTTTATGAAGAAGAACCACACCTGAAGCAGATGGAGCAAATGTTCTGAAAACTACACCTTCATCCTCCACATGGGCGCCCAGCCATTCGTGGGCATCAAATATTTTTCCTGTATAAAAACCATAATTGTCCATATTGTTTACCTCTTGACTTATTCTGTATTTCTGTTATAAAGATAATAGACACCAGTCTAAAAAACAACGTGCTATTTTTAAAATTAGTCAATTAATAGACACATAGAGGAAAAAGGATAATAAAATGGATTTAAGAATGAAAAAAACTTTGGCTGCAATCCGTAATGCATTTATTGAATTAAGGTCACATAAGCCTCTTGAAAAGATTACAATAAAGGAACTGACTGAAAAAGCAGAAATCAGCAAGGCAACATTTTACCTCCATTATCAGGATGTATATGATCTGTCATCATCAATCCAGGAGGAAGTAATTGAGGAAGTATTTTCCAATATAGAGAA
>ULQB01026907.1_pt1 | contig 11558 bp, 10 predicted proteins | sample 1954041 | NCBI WGS metagenome assembly ULQB01 (sample SAMEA4835644, study PRJEB28245) | human gut metagenome | biome: gut microbiome; material: fecal sample | place: Denmark | collected 2008 | reverse complement strand
AATATTACTTATCACCCCAAAGAGGTCTATGCTTATTGCGGCAGTTCCAGATTCCGATAGCGTTCCATTTATTAAATCTACGTTTGATTTGCCGGTTCCATATTGACAGAGCGCCCTTTGATCTTGGTGTTCTTCATTCCCTCGAGGACTTCTCTGCCGTACTCTCTCGGCACCTCCACAAAGGTATACTTGTCATACATGTCGATCGCGCCGACCAGCTTGCCTGGCATGCCGGACTCCCCGGCGATCGCCCCGAGAATGTCTCCCGGTTTGACGCGGTCTTTTTTACCGATGTTGATGAAGAGACGCACCATCCCTTCCTCCGCGCCGGTATTGTCAAAGTCGTAGTCACCCTCGCTGCCGTTGTCGAGATTGACCTGGCCGAGTGCCTGCTTCAAAAATGCTGCTGCAATATCCATTGCGGTGTAATCCGAAGCATTCACCTGGCGCTCGATCATGTCGATCATGTCCGACAGGTTCTCCTCGTCGATGATCCTGCCGATCTCCTCCATGACCTTCTCTGCCTTGATCTGTGCCACATCATCCGTTGACGGAATCGGCATTGCCACGATCTTGGTCTTGCAGTAGCGCATGATATCCTTCAGCTTGTAGACTTCTTTGCCCTTCACGAAGGTAAAGGCGCGTCCGGTCCGACCTGCACGTCCCGTTCTGCCGATCCGGTGCACATAGTATTCGTCATCCTGCGGAATGTCGTAGTTGAAAACGGCCTCCACATCATCGACGTCGATTCCGCGCGCCGCCACATCGGTCGCAATGAGGATCTCGGTCTTGCCGCTGCGGAATCCTTTCATCACGCGGTCACGCTGCGACTGCTTCATATCTCCGTGCAGTCCCTCTGCAAAATAGCCGCGTCCCTTTAATTCTTCCGCAAGTTCGTCCACCATCCGCTTGGTATTGCAGAATACCAGCGAGAGCTTCGGATTGTAGTAATCGAGAAGCCGCGTTAAGACTTCTACCTTGTCGCTACGCTTGACATCGTAGTAATACTGCTCAATGCTCGGAACCGTCAGCTCTTTTTTTACCACCTTGATGTTGACCGCATCGTGCTGATATTTCCTGGTAATATCGAGAATCGGCTTCGGCATCGTCGCGGAGAAAAGGATCGTCTGACGTCCCTCCGCCGGAATATACTCAAGAATCGTCTCGATGTCATCGCGGAAGCCCATGTTCAGCATCTCGTCCGCCTCATCGAGTACCACCGTGTGGATCGCATCACAGCGGATCGTCTTGCGGCGCAGATGATCCATCACGCGTCCCGGCGTTCCGACGATAATCTGCGCACCGCCCTTTAACGCCTTGATCTGGCGTCCGATCTCCTGTCCGCCATACACCGGAAGTACCTTGACCCCGTGCATATACTTGGCAAGTTTGCGGATCTCGTCCGCCACCTGAATGGCAAGCTCTCTGGTCGGAGAGAGAATGATTACCTGCGTCTTTCTGCTGTTCGGGTCTACCTTGTGAAGCACCGGAATACCAAAGGATGCCGTCTTACCGGTACCTGTCTGTGCCTGTCCGATCACATCCACGCCCGACATCACAACCGGAATCGCCTGGCTCTGAATCGGCGTTGCCTCCTCAAATCCCATATCCGCAATCGCTCTTAACACCTGAGGATATAAATCTAACTCATCAAATCTAACTGTTTCCATCTTTTTCCTTTCTGTCACGCCAGAGCCAATTCTCTGACGCATGCCCAGCACCGGCAGAAAGTGCCCACCTCTGCCGACTGCGCAGTATTTTGAATCATAGCACGGCATCTCTCTTTTGTCAAGAAATGCGCAAATCTCCGAACTTCTGTCTATGTAACCCAAATCCGCTCGCGGCTTTGGGCAATACTCCTATGAAAAGCAATCGACAGATGCGTACTTTACTTGATCTGTACTTTTTCATACTGCTGCGCTTCGGTAAAAGTAAAAGGCTCGATTGCGGATTTTCCGTTACAGTATATTCTATGCCGGAATCTATAAAAATTTCCTCTCTTCTCCGTATCTCGCCTCTTTTGCACCCAGATGTCCGAGCGAAATATTGTTGCGGCTGCGCTTTTTCACCTCGTAGAGCATCATATCCGCCGCATGCAGGAAATCCCAGCTCCGGCTTCCCTCCGGAGCCACGTCAAAACAGATTCCCTGCGAGATTGTGACAACCGGAAGCGCCTTCGAGCACACATGCTCGATCCGCCTGTCAAGAATACGCTCCCGCAGACTGTCCGCCATGGAAAAAACCTCGTCCTCCGTCTTGTACTCGTAAATAATGATAAACTCATCCCCGCCATACCGCGCACAGAAGGTATCGTGGCTCTGCATTTTCCGCAGCTCATCCGCAATCGCCACGATGCAGGCATCTCCCGCCTGATGGCCGTAGTTATCATTGTATTCCTTGAAGTAGTCGATGTCGAGAATCTCTACCGCAAATGCTCTATGGTCATCCCGCGTCCGCTCAAACGCACGCTCCAGATAATCATTCAGCCGGAACCGGTTCGCCAGCCGCGTCAGCGGATCCGTCTCGGACTTCTCCAGCAGACGCTCATTCGCTTTCTCCATCTCCCGCCGCTTCTCATTCGCATGTTCTAATGATCTGCGCACGGAGAGCATGTTGGCAATCATATAATGGTTCTCCCGATCCAGCGCCTCGGTCAGCTCATAGAACCGGCCCGCCTCCTCGAGATAAGCCGCCTCGTCCTGTTTCCTGCGGTAGCAGAGGATTTTTAAGGAAACTATTTTCCGCTGCAGATTCGCAATATTGGCGTTTTTCGTCAATTTTTCCAATACCGCCACGATGTCCCAGAAGACGTCTTCCTTATCGATCTCCAGCAACAGTCTGCACAGCCCGTACACGTCATCAAAGATATCCATAACCGCCATGTCCATATCCACAAGTCCGCGGATCTGCTCAATACATTCCTCACGGAGTGTGATTCTTCCCACGTGGTGATAATATTCCGCCTTAAAAATCAGCGCCGAGAGCCGCTCGATCTTCTGCATGTGCTCCCAGCAGACCTGATCCAGATAATCCATCTGTGCCTGCACGCGTTCATTCTGTTCCCGCTGCATAAAGCACCGCCCCAGACAGACCGCTACACAGCTCATCAGCCCGTAATAATTCGGGGTCTCCGGATATGCCTTGATATCGGAGGAGACTTTTTCAAAATATCTCTGCGCCTCATTCCACTGTTCGTTGCCCAGATAGAGGGTTCCGAGATTCAAGTTGATGACGTTTTCTTCGTTCGCCAGCTTATATTTTTTACAATAACCGAGTCCGGTCAGATAGTAATCCAGCGCAATCGGCGTATTTCCACGGTTCAAAAAGGCAATCGCAAGGATATTATAAGCCCTGGCAACCATGTCCCACTGCTCCGCCTGATCCAGATAGGTGATGGCTCTGGTAATGGTCTTAAGAAGCTGCTCGCCCTCATTGAGCACATAGTAGGTCTCGCCCGCATAATAGTAGGCAAACCCCAGAAGCTTTGGATCCCCCGTCTGTTTTGCATATTGTTCGATATCCGCACAGTATTTCAATGTTTTCTCGGCATCGGCGCCGCGGTTCTGCATCACTCCGTCCACCCACGCCATCACAGCTTTACTGTATTCCTTGAATTCCATGTACCGATTCCTCCCTTATCTCTTGTTTCATTATAATGAAGAAATCCAACATATTCAAGAACCGGTGTCTTCCTTTTACAAACTAGCTCTGAAAAAATGCTACCGGATCGACAGGCTGTCCGTCTTTTTGCAGCGCAAAATACAGATTGCTGCCCTCCACCGAATAATATTTCGTCGGCTCTGCCACGTAGCCCAGCACATGGCCGGATTCCACATAATCACCCACCGCAAAGTTCGGCTCCTTTAACTGTCCGTAGATCGCGCGGTAGCCGTCTCCCAGGTCAACCGTCATCGTACAGCCGGTCTCCTCGTTGTTGGAAAGACCGATGACTTTTCCCTTTGCGACGGAATATACCTTATTGTTGACCTCTCCCGCGATAATCACCGCCGGATTGTATTTGTACTGGTCCAGCGTCGCAAAGTATATGGTAGAATCCATGCTGTAATTTAAGATCACATTTCCCTCCATCGGCCAGAGCATGCCGTCCTCCGGATCAAAATGAAGGGCATTGACCCCTGCTCCCGTCTCTGCGGTCTCATTCTCCGCTTCTTTTTCCACCTGCGCCACTTCCGTACTCTCTGTCGTCTCTGCCGCTTTCTGCTCCAGCTTTTCCGTCTCCGCGGTCTGCTCCGGCGGAATAACTGCGGATGCCTGTGCTGTCTGTTCCGTACTTTCCGTCGCAGCGACAAGTCCGGCTTCCTCCGGTGTGTTTTCCTGTGCCAGTTCTTCCTCCAGCTGTTCGCGCTGCTGTTGTTCATGATCGCTGTAAATTACCGTGGTCGCAACTGCTGCCGCAATCACAATCGCCCCCGCAATCACATATTGTTTACGCCCGAGGAATGCCCAAAATCTGCTTTTTCTCATTTTTTTCACCATCCATATTATTTATTTTTATTCCTATTGTTCCCCCTGCACGGATGGTTTATGCAGAGCGCCGCCTATTTTATCTGATCCGCTGTCACAAGCGTTGTTCCCGGAAAAAAATATTGTAAAATCTCCTCGTAAGAGGTTCCTTCCTGCGCCATCGCGCGCGCCTCATTCTGGCTCAGTCCGTACCCGTGTCCCAGTCCCCTTGTCACGATCCGCACATTTTCCCCCATCTGCGTGATCGTAAAACACGCGGAATTCCAGCCCATCGCCTCACGGAACGCTTCCCCGGTGCAGACATACTCCCCCAGCATGACCTGCTGTACATAACCCGCCGCATCCCGCTCTGTAACCTGGATCTCAGACACCGCGGACACGTCTGCCTCCGCAAAATGCTCCCCGCACCGCTTTAAAATGTCCGTTTCCTCACAATAAATGACCGAGAGCGTGCCCTCCGCCGTCAGATCCGCCGGGCACTCCACCGCGGGAAGATATGGCACCGCCGCTTCCGCCGACCGGCTCATATCTCTCGTACTTCCTGCACTGATCGCATGATATGCAGCATACGCATAGCCACCGTTCCAGGAGAGCACCTGCCCACTCGTCTCCTCCACGCACGTCTCAAGCCGTTCCATGGTCTTTTCATATGTTTCCCCCAGCGCCTGCCTTAATTCTTCCTCCGAAAAAGCAGCCGGCTGTTCCTCCCCTCTCGCCGCGGCATCATACAGTGTTGTCCGCGCAATCACGCACTGCGCCATAAGCGCCGCATCCTCCGCGTCCGCACGGATCTCCTTCGCCAGAATAAAAGGCAGCTGTTCCTCCAGTTCCTCCCCGCCCTCTCTTTCTGCCGTCTCCGTTATCGCGTCGTACGTGCCGTATATCACTTCCTCCAGCCGCATACGCTGACATATTATCGTGATAAAAAGCGGCAATAATATGCCGATAAGCGCGAATGTAAGCATTCTATCAATATAGTATTTCCATTTTTTCCGCATAAAAAAATCTCCTTGTCCATTATTATATGAACCAAGGAGATCTTCCATTCCTACAAAGCCGCGGCACTAGTTCAGACTCTGCATAATCCCAAATGTCAGTGAAAAAACTTTATAAAACGAATAGAAAAAGTATGCCACGGTCACTCCACTGTAAGCGATGGTATAGATGATCGGAAACGTCATTTTTCTCTTAAGCACATGTGCTCTCCAGATGTAATAGCCCGGTCTTAAGAAAATCGCAAACAGCACCAGACCGGTGATCTTGTATTTCTGATTGCTGATTTTTACAATATCCAGAATCAACAGCACAAGCATCGCCACAAACAGCAGATTGGAAAACATGGAAAGCATCTGCACCGGGCTGCCAAGACTCACGGATCCGTCGAGATAAGCGTCTATTCCTTCCCCCGCCATCGCGTTCCATGTCGCGCCAAATACCACAAAATTGATGATAATCTGCGCCATAAAGATCACCAGAAGAATATTGCACAGAACATCGGATACCGGACCGTGCTGCTCCTGCGGGTAGGGATTTCCCTGCCAGTTTCCATAATTCGGCTGCTGATACGGGTTCTGGCCGTTTCCGTAATTCGGCTGCTGATATGTGTTCTGACCGTTTCCGTAATTCGGCTGCTGATATGCGTTCTGACCATTTCCGTAATTCGGCTGCTGATACGGGTTCTGACCGTTTCCGTAATTCGGCTGCTGATATGCATTCTGATTATTTCCGTAATTCGGCTGCTGCGACGCGTTCTGCCGGTTCTGATACATTTTCGTATCTTCACCGTATGTTCTGGGCGCCTCGTTCCTGTTCCATCCACTCTGATTGTTCTGTTGTCCATCCATTGTCTGTTTCCCCCTGTTCTCTCTATGCCTGCTGCTTCATTCTGCGTCCGATAATATTCGAGAGCGCCGCAAACTGTTCCAATGTAAGCGCCTCTCCACGGATGGTCACCGGCACGCCAAGCTCCTCAATGCTTTCCTGAATCACTTCCTTGGAGAGATGAATCTCCGGCGAATTATTCAGACCGTTCGCAAGCGTCTTGCGTCTCTGGTTAAAAGATGCCCGGATCAGCCGGAACATCAGCTTTTCATCCTCCACCTGCACCGGCACGGTCTCATGACGCGTCAGCCTTATCACCGCGCTGCCGACATTCGGCCGCGGCATAAAGCAGTTCGGCGGCACGTTTGCGATAATCTCCGGCTTTGCATAATACTGCACCGCCAGCGAGAGCGCACCGTAATCCTTCGTCCCCGGTCCGACCTGCATCCTGTCTGCGACTTCCTTCTGCACCATGATCGTAATGCTGTCAATCGGCACATGGCTCTCAAACAGCCCCATGATAATCGGCGTGGTAATATAATACGGAAGATTTGCCACCACCTTGATCGGTTTCCCGGCATTCTTCTCCTCCGCGAGCTTTACAATATCCAGCTTCAAAATGTCCTCATTGATAACCGTCACATTGTCATAAGCGCTAAGCGTGTCCGCCAGAATCGGGATCAGGTTCTGGTCGATCTCCACCGCCGTCACCTCTCTGGCATTTTCACACAGATACTGGGTCATCGTGCCGATGCCCGGTCCGATCTCCAGCACAAAGTCATCCTTCGTAATGCCCGCCGCCTCAATAATGCGCTCGAGCACATGGGTATCAATGAGAAAATTCTGTCCGAACTTTTTCTGAAAATTAAAATGATACTTCTGCAGAACCGCAATCGTATTCTGCGGGATTCCTAATGTTGCCATGCTGCCAGCACCTCATCATACAGTCTGTTCAGAAACTCTGCATAGAGCGCGCGAAACGTCTCGTGAAACGTCTGCGCCACCGATGCATCTCCCTTTCCGGTAAGCTTTGACTCCTCATAGAGCGCAAACGCCGTCTCATAAAGCTCCGGATTCTTATCGTAAAAAACTTCCGTCAGTCCGTCCTCAAATGTAAACTGTGCCTCCTGCGAGAGGTTTTCCTTAAAATCTTCCCGTGAGATCATCCCCTTCTCCTCGTAGTCCGAGAGGTAGATGTGACCGTCCGCAGACTTCACAAAATCCGTGAACGCCTCGCGCACATCCTCGTATGTCACCGGCTGATAATTCTCGTTCCAGTATTTGTCAAATGTTTCCCGATCCGGGAACTGCTCAAAAATATCTGTATCCATCTTTCTCCATTCCAAAGCCCGTCCGGGGGCTTCTATCTGTACGACTCCGCTACGGCAAATGTCACGTCTTCGCAGTGCTCGTCCAGGAAATCATAGATTTCCCGGACTGACGGGCATTCGCCCTATCATCCGTCTAAAGTCTCCGATGCCCGCTCCGGCAAATGTCACGTCTTCGCAGTGCTCGTCCAGGAAATCATAGATTTCCCGGACTAACGGGCCTTCGCCCTATCATCCGCAACAGTCGCGATATATAGCCTGCAAGCAGGCATATCTCGTGACTGTCACGTCTGGCACTGCTCATTGCTTACGTACATTATACCATATACCCACTGTCCAAGTGAACCATAATCTTTCTCGAACAAATATTCGATTTTATCTTGCTTTTGCCGAACATATGTGCTATTCTTTAACCGAACATTTGTTTTGCCAGGAGGTGCTTTCACATGAACATTCAGCAGAATCTCTCCCTCATGGAGAAGCTTGCCATCCTTACCGATGCCGCGAAGTACGACGTGGCATGTACCTCAAGCGGCGCCGACCGCAGGGGAGATGACAGGCACATGGGGAATTGTCTGGCTCCCGGCGTGTGCCATGCATTTGCTGCAGACGGAAGATGCATCTCCCTGCTCAAGATCCTGTTCACCAACGAGTGTATTTTTAACTGTGCCTACTGCCAGAACAACTGCAACTCCGACGTCCCCCGCGCCTCCTTTACCCCGGATGAGATCTGCACGCTCACCATGGAATTCTACCGGCGCAATTATATCGAGGGTCTGTTCTTAAGTTCCGGCATCCTCATCAGTCCGAATTACACCATGGATCTGATTTACCAGACGCTCTACCGGCTCCGTACCGTCCACCACTTCAACGGCTACATCCACGTAAAAGCGATCCCCGGCGCTGACCCGGCACTGATTGAAAAGGCAGGGTTTCTTGCGGACCGCATGAGCATCAATCTTGAACTTCCCACGGCAAACGGGCTGAAACAGCTTGCTCCCTGCAAATCAAGACACACGATTCTCTCTCCCATGCGCCAGATCCAGAATGGCATCACGGAGAACCAGAATGAACTGATGGTCTACCGCAAGGCGCCGAAGTTCGTGCCCGCCGGGCAGAGCACACAGATGATTATCGGTGCTACCCCGGAGAACGACTATCAGATTATGCGTGTGTCCGAGGCACTCTATGAGAAGTTTCATCTGAAGCGCGTTTTCTACTCTGCGTTCATCAATGTCAACGGCGATTCGTCACTGCCGGTGCTCCCCGGCGGACCTCCGCTGCTGCGCGAGCACCGCCTGTACCAGGCAGACTGGCTGCTGCGCTATTACCGCTTTCATGTGGATGAGCTTCTGTCGGAAGACCGCCCGAACTTTAATATTTATCTGGATCCCAAGTGTGACTGGGCATTGCGTCATCTCGACACATTTCCGGTCGAGATCAACCGCGCCAGTTATCAGACTCTTCTGCGCGTACCCGGAATCGGATACAAGTCCGCCCAGCGGATCGTCGCCGCCAGACGGGATACCGCGCTCACCTATGACGATCTGAAAAAGATCGGCGTTGTGCTAAAGCGCGCCCTGTATTTCATCACCTGTTCCGGCCGGATGATGTACCGCACGAAGCTCGACGAGGACTATATCTGCTCTCATCTCATGGCAGACCACACGCAGGTTCCAACGGAGCTCCGCAACAGCGGTTATCAGCAGTTGTCGCTGTTTGACACCGGGCTTGCCCTGTGAGCCCACCGCCCTGATTACACATAGAAAAGAGGTATTTTACATGTATGTATTTATCTGTGAGGACAGTCTTGAAGGTATCTTTACCGGTGTCTATGACGCCTGCGCAAGCCAGCTCGGTCACCGCAATATCCGGCTTGCCACCGGAGAACCGGAGAATTACGAGCTTTTTTCCGAATATATTCACGTAACTCCTTCCGCGGATAAGACCGGCAAGGTGATCCGCACCATCACGTCCCGTTTCGGCATGCAGTTCTATGAGTCGATCTATCAGGCAGCAATGTCCGGCGAGCCATCCTCCGGTAGGAAGATGGACAAGGCAGACGCCATCTATGAGACCATCCTCCTCGCACTCGCAAGCGGAGACGGTCAGAAAGTGCTTCTTTCCTTAGGCGAACCGTGTGTCTACCGGATTTTTGAGCTCTGCCGGGCGACCAACCGCGAAGCCTGCCATCATCTCGAATTTCTGCGCTTCTCCGAGCTTGAGAACGGCGTTCTCTTTGCCACGATCCATCCGAAGGACAATGTCCTTCCCTATCTGGCAGAGCATTTCACCGACCGTCTGCCCTCCGAGAACTTTATGATCTATGACGCCACACATCAGTCTGTCGCGGTGCACAAAGCGCTCTCCAGCTACGTTCTCACAGATGCCGCAGATCTGGATCTGGAGAAAGTCAGCCGCTACTCCTCCGACGAGGAAGCCTTCCGGCAGCTCTGGCTGACCTTTTTTGATCATGTTGCCATAGAATCCCGCAAAAATCCGAGTTTGCAGATGCAGTTAATCCCGAAGCGCTACTGGGCAGACACCCCGGAATATTCCCGCTTCTGCTGATTCGACCAGACACCTATCGGACGCCAAATACACGGCAGGCATTTTCCCAGGTCGTCTGTTCCACCTCCTGCACAGAGACTCCTTTGATCTCCGCAATCCTGGCTGCCACATAAGAGAGATTGGAGGAATCATTGCGGGTTCCCCTGTGCGGCTCTGGCGCCATATACGGGCAGTCCGTCTCCAACAGAATGTGTTCCAGAGAGATCTGCTCCACCGTCTGCTTGAGTTTCTTTGCATTTTTAAAGGTAACCACGCCTCCCACACCAATGCAGTATCCCATCTTCACGTACTCTTTTGCCTGCTCCGGCGAATACGAGTAACAGTGAATGACACCGGGATGTTCCCGGAATCTTCCGGTCTCTTTTAAGATCCGCATGGTATCCTCCGCCGCGTCACGCGAGTGGATAATTACCGGGAGATCCGTCTCCCCGGCAAGTGCAAGCTGACGCACGAACCATTCCCGCTGCGCCGCCTGCACCTTCGGCTCTTTGTCCCAGTAATAATCCAGACCGATCTCTCCCACCGCTACCGTCTTCGGATGTGCCGTCTGCTCCTTGAGCCAGGAATATGTCTCCTCGTTCAGCCCGTCAATATCGCTCGGATGCACACCCACGGCGGCATAGATGTAATCATACGCCTCCGCCAACGCGAGCGTCGTCTTCGTCGTCTCAATGGACGCGCCGACGTTAATCACCCTCCCGATTCCCTTTTCCGGGAGCCCAGCTAATAATTGCCCTCTATCCTCATTAAATACTTCATCATCATAATGTGCATGTGTCTCAAATATCATTGTTTTCCTCATCTTCCCTGTTGCTGCATTGCCGTCTCTTTCATGTCGCTGTCTGTCGGCACAGCTTCTGTGCGATTGCTGTACCGCCGGCTCAGCCGCAGTTCTTATAATAAAAGACTGCCAGCTGTGTGCGGTCTCGTAACTTTAATTTATCCAGTATGGTGCTGATATAATTGCGCACCGTACCCTCGCTCAAATACAATTTTTCTGCAATCTCCCGGTTGCTTAAGCCTTCTGCCACCAGTTCAATAATGCCCTGCTCCTTCTCACTGATGTCGTAATCATGATAGGAAAAGCTGCCTTTTCCTGCCAGAAGCACCGGAATTTTTCCCATAATCTGTCCGCCGAATACACTCTGCCCGCCGTAGACAGCCTTGAGTGCCGGAACGATCGACTCAAAGTCCTGTTTCAGCAGATACCCCTTCGCTCCCATATTCAGTGCCTTTACAATGTATTCGTCATCGGAAAAGGTTGTCAAAAACAAAATTTTTGCCGCTTGATCTTCTTTTAAGATACATTCAGCTGCATCCAATCCGGACATTCCCTGCATGCGGATATCCATC
>ULQB01063630.1_pt1 | contig 11621 bp, 11 predicted proteins | sample 1954041 | NCBI WGS metagenome assembly ULQB01 (sample SAMEA4835644, study PRJEB28245) | human gut metagenome | biome: gut microbiome; material: fecal sample | place: Denmark | collected 2008 | reverse complement strand
GTACTTTGCTAAAACTGACTTATCAAACTTTGCCATTTTTTTAAATGTATTTAAGTTGTGAAATATTTATTCTGAAACTTATCCTTTTTTTTTAATTGGATTCTCCAAAGAACCCCTTTTTCCCAAAACCGCCGCAAAGTTACAAAAAATATGTTTTATAGCAAAGATTCTCGCATATAAATAATATATTTTAAAATCTTTTTTGGTTAAAGAAATTAAAATTGCTCCATTTCGTCTATAATTTGCCACGTTGAGTTTGCAAATATTCGTTGCTGTTCTTTATCCGGAAGTCACATCTTTCTACGAAATTCCACCTATTTAATATATACTGTAACTGAACTTTCGCATGTAAGCTCCACACGCCCTTTCAGCCCGTTTCAACCGTACAGTTAGAAAAAAGTTGCCTAAACATTTTGTAGTTTCCGCGATTTGTACTATCTTTGCAACAATTTAGGCAAGATTAAAGACAACAGAATAAAATACTACGACTTATGAAAATAAATAATCTAAGCGAACACAATTGCATCATCAACCGCTACCTGGCAGAGATGCGCGACTGTGATTATCAAAAGAACCGACTCCTCTTCCGCAACAACATCAAGAGAATCGGTGAGTATGAGGCTTTCGAGATTTCAAAGACTCTGAATTACGAGAACAGAGACGTGACTACCCCGCTCGGTGTAGCCCAGGTTAATTTCCCTACAGACAAGATTGTCATCGGTACTATTTTCCGTGCCGGACTTCCTTTCCACGTGGGTTTCCTCAACATCTTCGACCATTCAGGCAATGCCTTTGTGAGCGCCTACCGCGAATATACCAATAAGGAGCATACCGAGATTGGCGTCCATATCGAGTATCTGGCTACTCCAGACCTTACCGACAAGACGCTCATCATCGCTGACCCAATGCTTGCCACTGGTATCAGCATGGAGATGGGTATGAAGGCGTTCCTTACCAAGGGCAACCCTAAGCACATCCACGTGGCGTGCGTCCTTGCCGCTCCAGAAGGAATCGAGCATGTCAAGAAGACATTCCCTGAAGACAAGACAACCATCTGGTGTGCATCTATCGATGAGGGACTGAACGAGCATAAATACATCGTACCAGGCTTCGGTGATGCGGGCGACCTCTGCTACGGAAGCAAGCTCTAAAGCGAAAAGTGGCTGTATAGAAAGCTACTTTCCTTTTTACTCTTCACTCTTCACACTTTGATACTAAATTCTTAACTATCAACACGTTAAGTGCGTGAAGAGTCAGCTCCGACTCTTCACACCCTATACCAATTGTATATCAACCACTTACACCCAAGATGTGAAGAGTGAAGAGTAAAAGCGAAAGTAGCGTTTTATTCGCAGGAATACGATGCGGTAACGCTTGCCTTCAATATTTCCTCACGACATAAAAAATTACGCCCGGCAATGGCACAATATTGCCCCAGCCGAGGGCAATATTGTGCCATAACCAGGCAAAAAGTGGAATGAGGCTTACTTCATTTCGAAAAGACGCCTTTTTCTTTCTCCAACCGCCTAATAATGGAAAGAACTTCCGCCTAGAAATTCTCGCAATAGGGAAGTTGGAGGCAGATTATTGTAAGGGATTCCCTTGAAATACTTCAGGAATTTCAGCAGTCTGTAAGCTTCCGCATATTCCTCGCAGTTTTCCGGAACCTGCTGCAGCAATGGTTCTGCCTGCATCTTGAGCACGGACAGTTCATAGAGCATCGCCGTATTCAGCATCGCATCGGCATTCTCCTGGAACGGGAATATCCATTTGTTCTCGCCAGCTCTTACCGATGGCCAGCGGTGAATGGTCTCCTGAGCCGATACACCTCTATATTTATAGTCGCGGATGATGCGGCGCAGCAGACGGTTGTCGGTTGTCGGGATATAATTATGATTATCCAGCAGGATGGTAGTCAATGCCGAAGCATACACGCGGTAAATCTGCTCTTCCGGAATATGCGCCGTCAGCTCTGGGTTCAGGGCATGGATTCCCTCTACCACCAGCACATTGTTAGGCTCCAGCTTCAGTTTCTTTCCGCTCTTGATGCTCTTGCCTGAAGGAAAATCATATTTCGGCAAATCCACCTCCTCGCCACGGAACAGGGCATTGAACTGGTCGTTGAGCAAGTCGAGATTCAACGCATAGATGCTCTCAAAATCATATTCTCCATTCTCGTCCTTCGGGGTCTTATCCCTGTCCACGAAATAATCATCGAGCGAAATCTGCAACGGTTTCAGTCCGTTTACGGCAAGCTGAATGCTCAGACGCTTGCAGGATGTAGTCTTGCCGGAAGACGAAGGACCGGCAAGAAGCACGAGCTTCACACCCTTGCGCTGGGCAATATCCTCAGCAATCTTAGCCAGCTTCTTCTCCTGCAGTGCCTCGCTGATATTGATGATGTCGGTAGCATGACCGGCTTCGATAGCCTGATTGAAGTCGCCCACGGTTCTGATACCCAGGATTTCCTGCCAGCGATGATGCTCCTTGAAGATGTCGAACATCTTGTCCTGCCGGGTCATCTCGCCCAGCTCGTCCGGATTTTTGAGCGAAGGAATGCGCAGGAGCATGCCGTCATAATATTTCTCCAAGCCGAAGAGATAGAGCTGGGAGGTATTGGTGAGCAATGTTCCGTAATAATAATCCACGTATTCACCTATTTTATAATAGGTAGTATAGATAGAGCCCGAAGTCTTGAGCAGTTTTACTTTTTCCACATCTCCCTTCTCCTGGAAGAGGGTGATGGCATCTTCCGTAGGAACGGTGAACCGGCGAATCGGCATCCGGGCATCAATAATCTCCTGCATGCGGCGGCGGATGATATTCACATCCTCATCCACAACCGGACGACCGAGACGGATATCCACATAGAAACCGTTGGAAACCGGAATATCAATCACCACGTCTGTTGCCGGATAGATATCCTGCACCGCCTTGCAAAGTACGAAGAAGAGGGTGCGGGTATAGGCACGGGAACCTGACGCAGTTGTCATATCCAAAAATTCTACATCCTTACTGTTATATACACGATAATGCATGCCCTCAACCTTATTATTTACCCTTGCAGAGACGGGTCCGTGGGTCATTTTGAGGTCAAATGAAGAAAAAACATCAAAAAGTGTGCTTCCGATTTCGACTTTCTGAGTTTTTTTATTATTTTTGCAACGGATTTGAATTACTTGTTTCATTTGCATTAAAAAGATGTTACAAAGTTACACAATCTACTGCCCGTCCAGCCCTTCCTGAAAGCTGTTCCGGGTCATCAACCTACTCCCCGGAGAGGAGCACGCTTACAGAGCGTAAAGTTACGAAGAAATTCGGATACTTCTTGTTTTTGACAACATTAATTAAGTTATAATATGTCTATTTGGATATTTTTCAGGCTTATTGGAGCACTCGCCCTACTTATGTTTGGTATGAAGACCATGAGCGACAGTTTGCAGAAGATGGCTGGACCTCAGCTCCGCCATGTGTTAGGAACGATGACCACCAATCGTGTGACGGGCATCCTCTCGGGTACGCTCATCACGGCTGCGGTGCAGTCTTCTACGGCTACAACGGTAATGACGGTATCATTCGTCAACGCAGGTCTCCTTACCCTCGCCCAGGCTATTTCGGTCATCATGGGTGCCAATATCGGAACCACGCTTACCGCCTGGATCATGAGTGCCGGCTTCTCGTTCAACATCACCGACTTTGTATGGCCTGCATTCTTCATTGCCATTATCCTGATTTACAGTAAGAAGCGCAAGATTATCGGCGACTTCATCTTTGGTATATCCTTTATGTTCCTTGGTTTGGGTACTCTTCGCCAAACCGGTATTGATATGGACCTGGCTCATAACCAGCCAGTTCTTGATTTCTTCGCAAGTTTTGATCCTCACAGTTTCCAGACTACCATCACCTTCCTGCTCATTGGTAGTATCCTGACCATGTGCGTACAGAGTTCAGCAGCCGTCATGGCGATTACGATGATTCTCTGTTCTACCGGCGTATTGCCTATCTATCAGGGCATTGCGCTCGTAATGGGTGAGAATATCGGTACCACCGTAACTTCCAACGTGGCAGCGCTCACCGCCAACACGCAGGCCCGGAGAGCGGCGATGGCTCACATGGTGTTCAACATCTTCGGTGTGCTGTGGATACTCTGCGTGTTCCGTCCGTTCATCCACCTGGTTTGCGGTTGGGTAGGTTTCGACGATGCCATGGAGAAGAACGATCCTCATTTCGTTGCCAATGCAGCCAAGCTCTCCTTCGTGCTTGCCGCCTTCCATACCATGTTCAACCTCTCCAACACCTTTATCCTGGTATGGTTTGTCCCACAGATTGAGAAGCTGGTATGCAAGATTATCCGTCCTAAGAAGAATGCCGACGAGGACGACTTCCGTCTGCGTTTCATCCAGAGCGGTATCATGAAGACTCCGGAAATCTCCGTTCTGGAGGCTCAGAAGGAAATCCACTGTTTCGCCGAGCGCATCCAGCGCATGTTTGGCATGGTGAAGGAACTCCTGGGCGAAACCAACGAGGACAAGTTTATCAAACTCTATACCCGCATCGAGAAATACGAGGGCATCTCTGACAACATGGAGATTGAGATTGCCAAGTACCTCGACCAGGTGAGCGACTCTCATCTTTCTGACGAAACCAAGGCAAAGATCCGCGCCATGCTCCGTGAGATTTCAGAAATCGAGAGTATCGGTGACAGCTGCTTCAACATCGCACGCACGCTCAATCGCCGTTTCAAGGGCAAGGAAGACTTCATCACTTCCCAGTATGAGCACATGCACCAGATGATGGAGCTTACCGACAACGCCCTCACCCAGATGAACATCACTCTCGTAGGTCATAAGGGAGACAACGATGCCAACCTCTCTTTCAACATCGAGAACGAGATCAACAACTATCGCAACCAGTTGAAGAGTCAGAACATCAACGATGTAAACAACCATCTCTACACCTACGCCATCGGTACCATGTATATGGATATCATCCAGGAATGCGAGAAGCTCGGCGACTACGTGGTGAACGTAGTGGAGGCCCGCATGGGTGTAAGACAGCATGAGGCATAATACCTCTTTATATATATCAGAAAAAGAGGGTGTGTCATAAGTCCATGATGCACCCTTTTTTACTTCAGTATAGTCCCCCGCACCTCACGGAAAACAACAAGGGTCTATATGCAACGATGAAAAGGTGGCGTATAGACCCTTCATCGTACCCAGATGTCTGTTCTGTGGATGACATGGGTGTGTGCAGTGCTTTTGAGTTGAATGACATTCTTCGCGATTTTGATGAGTTTATCGGTTTCTTTGATACAATATGAGTATCTATTATTAGTTGATTATCAATGCTATACGCTCTAAACGGCAGAAAAGGACCGTATGGATTCTGATTAGATACGAAAAGGTGAATATTTAACGTATTTAACTTTCGATCACATCATCAGGAATCACGAAATAAGGGTTGTGAGGGGCGCTTTTAACCGACCCCATAATGTGGAGAATGGAAGTTATAGGACGAAATCCATAAAGGGGTACGGTTGAAACGACTCCCTTGAACGTAGGGTGTGATTACATGTCATACCCTTTGTTCTAAAAAGCATTTTTGTGTAGTTTACGATGCAACGTTTTACTGTTTTTTTGCTTGATAAACGCAGTTTTTTCATTGATTGTGCTGGATTTTGGGATAAAACCATTATTTTTGCGGTGTAAAATATGATACCAATATCAAAAATAGTACTCTAATATGATATTTGAACGTAAGAAATACTTGAATGAACTTGTTGGAGCAAGGATAATCATTTTATTATATAATTATGCATAGATCCAAGAACTCTTTCCTTGAGTGGCTTGTCTACTCGCTTATCTTCTTCTTCCTGTACGATATCATCTGGATATTGGTTGACCTGCCCGACTTCCTACAGTCGGTAAGCGGACTGTATCCTGAGTTGCTTGTTGACTTTGCACTCTGTGGTTTGTTCTCGCTTTCGAGTTTGTATCTCAACCGATGGTTGTTCAAACAGCGGCGCTTTAGGCGCGAAGGGCAGGGACACCGTGTGTTCGTGCAGAACGGACTGGTGGTGTTGGGCTTCAACCTGCTTATTGCTGGTGGCTGCGAACTGCTGCTGAGCCTTGTAGCACCTAAGCTTATGATGCAGGATATCTGGGGAACGTCTTTCCTATTTGGACTGATAGCGAGTCTTGTAGCACTCATCCACCTTTCGATGCACTTCTCCGACATGATTGTTCTGAAAGGCAAGGAGAACCTCGCCTTACAGAAGCGATACCTTATGCTGCAGTTGGACCCACATTTCGTGTTCAACAGTTTTAGTTCACTTGCTGGAATGATAGGGGAAAACCCGAAGATGGCTGAGGACTATGTCGTGAAACTCTCACATATCTACCGCTACATACTTCAGCATATCGACAAGGAGTATATAACCCTTGCCGACGGCACCGACTTCATCAAGTCGTACATCGGCCTGCTCAACATGCGCTACGACAACACCATCGTCCTGCACGCCGACAATTTGCACGGCGACCGCAACGAATGCATCCTCTCGCTGAGTCTACAACTTATCATCGAGAATGCCGTGAAGCATAACTGCCCGCAGAGCGGCACTGAGCTTCATGTGTCTATTGGGCGCCAGGGTGACATGCTCGTCATAAAGAACAACCGCATATATACCAACCAGACCAACGACCAGAGCATAGAGTCGTACGGAATAGGTATCAGCAACCTAAAGCAACGCTACCGACTGGAGGGCGAGGCAGAGCCAGAGTTCATAGCCCATAAAGATTCATTTGAAGTGCGACTGCCAATCATAAAACGAAAATAATAGAAGAACGATGAAAAAGGTTTTGATTATAGAAGACGACCATTTCAGCGCAAGACGTCTGAAAAGGCTCATTATGGATATTGACGACACGATAGACGTGCATGGACCGCTGAAAAGTGTGGCGGAGGTGACAGAGGAGCTTGCCGCCAACAACGACTATGACCTTATCTTCTCCGACATCCGACTTGCTGACGGCGACGTGTTTGAAGCGTTCCGCAAGGTGATGCCACAGTCGTTCGTGATATTCACCACGGCTTACGATGAATACGCAATGGAGGCGATTAAGAACAACGGACTCGACTATCTGATGAAGCCGATTGACGCAGACGAGCTACGTGCCGCAATCGGCAAGCTGCAGCTTAACCGCAATGCACAACAGTCTGCCGTAGAGAGACCTCTGCACGGCGTGCTTAACGACACACGCCAATACCGTGAGCGCTTCCTAATCACGAAAGGCGACGAGCTTTGCATGCTCTGCGCCGACGACATAAGCTACATCAATATACACGACAACCGAATCACGGCGTTTGCCGTCGACGGCACATCCTATCCGCTGCCCATGAGCATGAACGACCTGGAGCAGGCTTTAGACCCTGCCCGTTTCTTCCGTCTCAATCGACAGTATATCGCCAACATTAATGGCATCAGGAAAATCAGTTTTTACTTCAGTTCCAAACTCATAGTAAGATTGAAAGGATGTGAGGATGAGAATATTGTGATAAGCAAGGAGAAAGCGACATTGTTTAAGAAATGGTTGGAGAAATAATTAAAGCAAGTGCTCCTGAAGCATAAATATGCATCAGGAGCACCCGAAATCTGCTTAGAACGACCAACCTAAGCCGGAGTTTCCATCGAATCTACTGTCGTAGTTGATGCCCACAATATTTTGGGCACCAAGTAATTCTACAGACAGGTTACGTGTCTTCTGTTGTGCCATTACTGCCGAAAAACAGCATAATGCAAATAATGATAATACAATCTTTCTCATTATATATTTTATCATATGTTTATTGTCGGTGGATATTCTATCACCCACGTTCATCGGTCATGTAGCTCGCTACACTCCCTCTTCAAGGCCCAAAAACACCTTAAAAATAAAGGCAAATCTTCAGACGACTTCATTCAGTCTTTAGCTTGCTTCAACATAATGCCCTAAACGGTCGGGGCTGTTTCCATCGGTAAAGAGGTAGACTATTCCGTCTGGGGTTTCAAGAATAGAGACCTCAGTATAGGTGAAATCTGGGTAGTCAGCGTGTAAGGAATCCAATACATTGCTTGGTACCGTCGTGCCTTTCGGCAAGGGGTAGCAGGTTTCTTTCCAAGTCGTGCCCTTGCGTGATACTCTGAAGTATACGGACTTCAACACGCCGTCGTGCATGATGAGATAGTTGTCATCGCCGCTGTCGTTGACAAAACCAAGCACTTCGGAGCCTTTATAGTGCGCTGTAATCCATTCCATATCGCCCGGAATCGTACCTATATATTCAGCGTTGTTCAGTTTGTATGTGCATGCCTTGACCACCGTTCCTTTGCTATCGATGACAAGTGTGTGGACGAGATTCTTGAGCTTGGGGGTGTCCTGCAGATAGCAGAGAATATAGTATGTCCCGTTTATGCAGGCCTGTGTCACTTCCTTGATCTCCCAGAATTCATCGTTTCTGGCCTCCTGGTTTATCGTGAGCAGCCGGTATCGCACCGAGCTGGGTAACTGGTCAATGTCAGAGAGCATCCGCACGGTGCGGTTCCACGCATTGTCAACGTATACGACCACGCACTCATTCCCCGCGTTGTCCTCAGAGGTGACAAACGTTTCAATTGCTCCACTGTCGAAGTAAGGCTCTGGACGTGTGTAAACACGTTTGATAGTGTAGTCCTCGCAGCGTTCGTGGATATCTTTGGCAATGGCCTCCGGCAAAGTTTTGTCATTGATCGGTGTCACATTTTCAGAGTCGCATGAAGTCAGCACAAGGGCTACGACAGCAAGCCATCCGTACATCAAATGTCTAAATCCAAACTTTTTCATTTTATGCTTCAATTTATGGGTTCGTTCAAAGGACAAGTTGCCTGAGAACTTATTATTATGCTGCAAAAGTACAATCGTTTGTTTTTATACACAACGCCTCCTTATGCGAAACGGCAAAAATGTGTTGCGAAGCAGCAATATGCTCTTTTGAAGCAATTATAGGTATTCCACTTTTTATAATAATACTCTCAACTCTTACGGATAAGTAACAAAGATGATGAAATCTATTTGTCACTATTCTCTGTTCTTTTATCGCCTCATCCCTTTTTCTTTCTTTTGTGGAATGCTCCCCAGCCTTATCTTCTGTGTTCCGTCCCAATTCGTCAACTGGTCGGCACAACCATTGGAGCCGCCAAGTGAAACGTATGTGTCTGCACTGCATGACATATAGTCAACAAAAGCGAGAAAAGTGTCAATGGCATTGTTTGTGAATTGAACTTCATTCGTGGCGAAGAGTTTTGTCCAACTGGTGACACATTCTTGCTTGAAGTCTGTAAAACCATTCCACGACATACCAGATAAGAAACTTTTTGCTGCCGAATCTATACAGGCTTTAGAGTCCAATCCAATATTATGCTTTACTGCAGATGCCATGATGCCATAGTACATCGAAGCCGATTCTTTCTCGTTGAAGTTGACTCTGTCTGTTTTTGCAAAGGATGATAAAGCTTCATGCCCCTCATGGATGAACTTGTCAAGCACCTCATTCTCCTCTTTCCCTTTTGTTTGATTCTGTTTTTGTGTTGGCTTTTCTGTTTTAGCCTTTTGACTGAGCCAACTCTTTCCTTTTGGAATGACACGCTTGTAAGGATTGCTCTCAAACATCTTCTCAATGTCAGACTTTCTGACAAAAGCCATCCTGTTGCTCAACCGTGAAGCCTTCAACTTGCCGTTAGCCACAAGCTTGTACACATACTGGCGTGTGCATCCCATCAGCACCGCAACTTTTGAGAAAGTCAGATACTCTTGGCTTTGCAGATCCATGATTGGCTCAATACCATTAATCAAGTCCTGCTGTCTTTTCTTCCTAAGACGTTTTGCTTCTGCCTGACAATCTTCGGAACAGTATTTCTGCATACCACTCCTTGGCACGAATGTTTTGCCACAAAATTCACATTTTCTTGTCGGTCTCATAAAAATAAAAGAGTATTGAAAATCAAGACTTTATGGTTAGTTATAAGGCTCTAAATACAAAGCCCGAATAACAGTAGAAAATCTGCAATTAACTTGGTTGACAAGGGGCTATATGCCACGATGAACAGGTGGCGTATAGGCCCTTGATTATATGGTGAAAGAACCGTACAGTTTATCCTTCAAGAACATTCCACTTGATGCCTCCATTCTGTCCTGCCACATAGTTGCAGGGAGGAATGCCGGGATGGTTCAGGTTGGAAAGATAAAGAGGCTCATCTGCCACAAACTGGTGGCAGGTAAACGTATCCCCAGAAGCCAACTTGCTGTTCTGTGATTCCAAGACCTTGAAACAATCATTTCCCATATATTCTATGGTAACGATACGTCCAGGCTGCCAAGTCAATCTAACCTGATCGCCCCTATCAAGCGCATCAGCAATCAACTTGCTCTTGATAAAGAATCGGCTGGATGCAACAGCATCCTTACTTTCTACAAACGCTTCCCAGCTAGGATAACCCACCATGCGAGAGAGCAATTCCAGATTAAACTTACTCGGCTTGCAGGAACAAGCTACGTATCCCCACATTCGCTTCAGTGTGCTCACCGAAACCGATTCCTGGGTATAACCCTCTATCTGTCGGGAAAGAAAATCAAAATCCCTTGGTGAAACAATCTTTCGTCCCACCAGTGTTTCGACCTCATTCTTGAGTCTATCAAAATCTTCTTTTTTATAATCTTCCATCATTATATATTCATCTATTTGCTTTTTACAGATTGCAAAGATAAGCAATATTTGCCGTTTTTCCCACAAAAAATGTACCTTTTATTGCAATAAACTGAAATTGAACCGTTTTGAACCAATCCACTTTCGTTCTTTTTATGTATTTTTGCAGCCAGAAAGTAAAGATTGATTTGGGAGATAAAATAAAATCTGAAAGCGTATTTATAGTCATTTGAATCATTTTCTATGAACCCAGGATATTAGAGCAGGAAGATATAACATCCCTGCGGTCTGAGATTCTATATGAATCTCAAACCATATCCTTTTAACAAAGAAATGGCATCCCCTCAAAAACAGGGAGTGCCATTTTTAATTGTATCGTTGTCATTTCTCAAACTCCACAATATTAGTAAAGCGCCCCCACGGAGAACGGAGATAAGCATCTTTGCTTCCCTGAGGAACATAGAGAATTACCTTTCCAAAACTAAGAGGCTTAAAGATATCATCCATCGTCACCTTCCAGATTGCATTTCCCAACCTAGGTGGCGTCTTGCTACGGAAATATATACTCTCCAGATTAGGACTGCCGTCAAAGATATGTTTCATCACATGTAGCTTAGGATTATCTGGCATCACGACCCGCTTCAGGAAAGGATGCACAGCAAAAGCACTATCCTCCAACTCATCTACACGATAACTTACACCCTGATATTTCACGGTAACTGGTATCTCGATGACAGAATCTCTATCATTGGCGGCACTTACTGTAACCAAACCGCCACCCCACGACTTATATACCAGGTTGCCAACAGTAAACTGAGCAACCACATCGTATAGTATCTCTGGCTTTACCACCTTATTATATAAAACTAAAGTTTCGCAAGTGAAAATTCACAAGCGTGATT
>ULQB01003705.1_pt1 | contig 11789 bp, 4 predicted proteins | sample 1954041 | NCBI WGS metagenome assembly ULQB01 (sample SAMEA4835644, study PRJEB28245) | human gut metagenome | biome: gut microbiome; material: fecal sample | place: Denmark | collected 2008 | reverse complement strand
GACGGTACTCCTTGAAATATTCCCTCAGATCCTTCAGCAGTTTTTCCGACAGTAGCGAATACCGGCATTTCCGTCCTTTGCCCATAATACGCACAAGCATCCTTTCGCTTATGATGTCTTTCGGAGTGAGGTTCAGCAGCTCGCTCCTGCGTAATCCGGCTGAGTATATCAATGAAATCATGCAGCGGTGCTTCCGGTTCGACAGGCACGCGAGGATACGGGCCACCTCATTACGGCTCAGCACTTCGGGCAGTGACTTGTATTCCTTCGCGCGGGTAATGCCGCCATAGTATTGGCGCTGTCCGCCCTTTACCTGCTCGTAGTAGAACTTGATGGCGTTGATGCGCATGTTCTGCTGCGATACCGATATTTTCTTTTCGTTTACAAGATAGAGGATATATTTGTTGATGTCAGCCACTTTCAGGCGGTCGATGTTGTGGCCTTTATGGTATTCCATAAAGTCGCTGAAATAGGCACGATAGGTTTTTATAGTCGATGGGCTGTACCGTTTCCGCTCCAGTAGTTCAAGATAGCCTTCCGGCAGTGTGTATTCCCTTTTGGGTTTGGGATGCCTTACATAAACCCTGCTGTAATCAATATAGGCGTGCGGGGAGTAGCGGTCGTAGAAATCCGATAGCCTGAAAATGGCTGCCGGTATGTAGGCTGAACCATTATCTGCCATTTCCACATCGGCGTCCCGGACGAGCAGCTGAGATATGTCTCCATTGCCTGCATACTCTATCCGTATGTAGTCCGCACCGTCCTTCTTATCTTTGTACAGAACGATGTTTTCTCTCTGTCGCTGAACATTGTCCATATTGCTGAAAGTAAACTCATTGCTGCAAATATAAATAAAAGGAACGTAAAAACCAACTGATTGGTTGGTTTTATTGTGTTAAAACTCTGCACTTGTAGGATATATAGAAACCGTTCTGGTTGAAAACCCGGTTTCAGGCTTTAATCAGCGAGTAGATGAAATGTAGTTTTTTTGCCAGTTGCTTGATATTCAATCCTTGAAGGAAAGAATGTTCAAAGGAGATACCGAAAAATACTTGCCAGAACATCGAAGCGGCTTCTTCCACATCCACGTCCTGCCGGATTTCCCCATTCTCTTTTGCCCTTTGGATGGCGGATTCCCATAACTGGTAGTTCTGCTTGAATATGTCAGCTATTTTCTTTTCTGCATTGGGATAGTATAACCGTACCTGCATCAGCAGATGGTAATAGTAAAAATTGAAGCTGCACCCGTATGGATTACTGTTATCAAGCAGACGTCCGAGGTTGTTCATGGTTCTTTCCACTCCGGCTATATACTGGTCGATAAACTCCGGGAACGAACCTTCTGTAAATTGGAACTTGTTTTCCAACTGCTGGGCATGGAATACATATTTGTCCACAACTGCCACGAACAAATCCTGTTTGAACGGGAAATAATACACCAGTCCGGCTTTTGACAGGCCGCAGGCTTTGGCTATTTCCATCTGGGTTGCTTTCTCATAATTCATTTTGGCGAATACCTGCAAGGCCTTTTCCAATACTTCTTCCCTGTTTGTAAACATACGCATCCATTTTTGTTTCAGTTACGAAGATACGGATTTTCTCTTTTCAAACATTTGTATGCCAGTGTTTTTTTATTGTCATAAAATAAAACGGATGTCTTGTAATACATTTCTTCATTGAAAAAAGTACGGGCGGCCGCCTCGCTTCATGCAAAGGCAGTCGCCCGTGGTCATTACCGGACAATGCGGAACTACAGCTTCATGCCCTTCGGTTCCGTCAGCCCCGGTCTTCCGATAACCAGATGGCTGCGCACGAAGTCCGCGTGCGGGCTTTCCGGTTGCTGTTCCGTCTGCTGTTCCGTCTGTTTCTTCTCGCTGCCTTGCCGGTTCTCTTCCGTGCTTTCCGGCGTCGGCGGAGCCAGCTCCAGCTGTATCTTGCGGTCAAGTGCGGCGAGTTCTGATTTAAGCTGTTTCAGCTCGTCCTCCTTCTTCCATGTCTTTCCGGCAATCTCCTGCAACTGCGGGATTTCACGCTCCAGCGTGGCGATCTTTTCCTTGTACTGGTCGATGATGCCCGGTATCCTTTCCAGTGCGTTCAGGAAATTCGTGGCGGCGGCATGTGTGTCAGCCATTGCCAGATGCCCGTTGTTGTAGGTGTACTTGTAATTGCCTTCTATGACAAAGCGGTTGTCGATAAACTCCAGACCTTCTTTTAGGGTCCTTTCGCTGACCACCTTGATGGGGAAGCCGTACAGTTCGCCCACACGCTTGTACTGTCCGCCGGTCGTGGCGTTCTTCGCTATCTCCTGCAGACGTTTGCCGATGGATTTTTCATCCGTCTGTTCCAGTCCGTCCACCCGTATCGGATTCAGGCGGTTGCCGTCCTTGTCGGTCTGTGCCGCTGCCGTAAACTTATCCCAGTCTTCCGTCATTCCTTTGGCTTTCTCTGCATAGTCGGATAATGCAGCGGTTTTGGATTCAAGTTTCCGTTCGGTTTCGCGTCTGCCCTTGTTGAATGATTTGCGTTCACCCTCCAGCGAGGCTATCTTCTTCTCCAGCTTCGCCTTGTCCAGCAGGTCGGTGTTTCCCGACAGTATCGCCATGTATTCCGAAAAATTCATGCCGGATTTCTCGTCCATCGCTCCCTCGTCTATGGTTCTCGCACCCATCGCGCCGCTCTTCAGCTGACTGATGAACGTCTGCTTGCAGTGCAGCAGGTTGAACTTGTACGAGTCCAGCGACTTTTCCACCGCATAGATGATGACATCCACATTATTGCCGGCAAAATGCTTGGCGATCTCGTTTCCCGCACGCACGCCACGCCCGTCACGCTGTGCAAGGTCGGACGGGCGCCACGGTGTGTCAAGATGATGGATGGCCACACATCGTTTCTGTGCGTTCACACCCGTACCCAGCATACTCGTCGAACCGAACAGCACACGCACCGAACCTTCATTCATGGCGGCAATCACCGCCTTGCGTGCCTTTTCCGTCTTACACTCCTGTATGAACCGGATTTCCTGTGCCGGTATGCCGTGGTCCTCCACTAATTTGCGCTTGATTTCGCTGTACACGTTCCAGCCTTCTCCCGTCTGGTAGGTTCCCAGATCCGAAAACACGAACTGCGTTCCTTTCTGAGCCTCATACCGATGGTAGTATTCCGCTATCATCCTTGCGCAGTGGCTCGCCTTGTTGTCCGGGTGGTCTTCATATTCCGGGTCTATCATGCGCATGTCCAGTGCCATCTTCCTTGCGTAGTCCGTGGCGATGAGCATCTTCGCCTTTTCCTCCGTTTCCGACAACGGCAATCTGCCGAGCAGTGTGGCATCGCCCGTCTTGGCAAATTCCATCAGTTGTTTGATGAAATGTTCCTGGTCGGGTGTGGGCGGTATGTTGTGCAGTATCTCGTTCTTGTGCGGACGGTCCACGCCCACATCCTCCGCCGTGCGGTAGTCCGTTATCTCGTTGTAGAACGCCGCCAGCTCCGGCACCTTGATGAAGTAGCGGAAGCGTTCCTTCTGCACGATGTTGTTCGTCACATTGAACTCGAAATCCGTCGTCTTCTTGGCGAAGATTGCAGCCCATGCGTCAAAGCATCGGATGTCCTGTCTTTCCAGCTCCTTCGGACGCAGGTATTTGAACAGCAGGTACAGCTCCGTAAGCGAGTTGCTGATGGTCGTGCCCGACAGAAACGTCGCTCCCAGATCCTTTCCCGTCCGCTCCTGGATGGTGCGGATGGCAAACAGCAGGTTCAGTGCCTTCTGGCTGCCTTCCGAGTTTCCCAGACCCGCCACACGGTCATGCCTTGTGTTGAACGTCAGGTTCTTGAACTGGTGCGACTCGTCTATGAAAATATGGTCGATGCCCATCTGCCTGAAGTCCACCACATCGTCCGTCCTCGACTTTATCGCGTGTTCTACCTTGTCCAGCTTGGCTTGCAGGTTGAATTTGCGTTTCTCCAGTCCTCTCAGCATCGCACGTGACACGTCCTTGCCCTGCGAGCGCAGCACTTCCAGATTTTCCTCCACCGTATCCAGTTCTTCCTGCAGGATGCGTTGTTGCAGTTCCGGCGACTGCGGGATTTTTCCGAACTGGTCGTGCGACATGATGATGCAGTCATAGTCATTGTTCTTGATGTTGTTGAAGAACCGAACGCGGTTGGCAGCTGAAAAGTCCTTTTCCGAGGCATACAGGATACGTGCGTTCGGATAGGCTGTCTGATAGGTCGCCGCAATTTCGGAGACATTCGCCTTCAGCCCGATAATCATCGGTTTGTGGGCAAGCCGGAGACGTTTCATTTCATGTGCTGCGATGCACATTATCAGCGTCTTGCCGGTTCCAACCTCATGGTCGCAGATCCCGCCTCCGTTCTGTTTCAGCATCCAGACACAATCCTTCTGCGATGGGTAGATGCTTTTCACACCCCGGCTTTCCAGCCCCTTCATGTTCAGGTCGGGAAATGTCTGGTGCGAGCCGTCATATTTCGGTCGAACGAAGCAGTTGAACTTCCGGTTATACATGGTCGTCAGACGCTCCTTGAACTGTGGCGACTGTTCCTCCAGCCACTCAGTAAAGCCGTTACGGATTTCGTCAATCTTTGCGTTGGCGAGTTGGATGCCCTCGCTGTCGCGTGCCTTGATGTCGTTTCCGTTCTCGTCCTCGCCGACCTTCTTCATCATGTCGGGGCAGGTGTTGTGCAGAGCGTGTTTCAGCAGACTCATGCCGTCATAGTTCCGGTAATAGCCCTTTACACAGAACTCCTCCCATATTTTCATGTTCTTGTAGGCACATGCCACCGAAAACTCGTCAAGGCTCGGCGAATAGGAGATTTTCACTTCCGTGTCAAACAGATGGCTCATGTAGGCGGCATAGATGCCTGTCGGAATCCATCGCTCGCCGAAATTGAAGTCCAGTTCCTCAAAACCGATACGCTGCGGCGTGGCGGCTTTCAGGGCTTCAAGAGACTGCCCCCCATCCGCAAGCCGCTCATGTCCGGGATGGTCGTTAATCCATTCTTCCACACGCTCCGCCTTCTCTATCACGTTTCCGGCAATGAAACGGTCCTTAATCTCATAGCCCGAAACAAGCGGGTTGTAATAGATACGTCCCTGCAGGGCTCCGAGCAGTTCCTCTTCCGTGCTGTCGGTAATGGCACGCATGAAGTCGAGGTCTATGCCGCCATATCTGTTGAGCGAGGCGGACAGGGCTTCTTCGGGCGACCCGGCATTGACATATGTTTCCACCGAAAAGGAAACGGGACGCTCGAAAATGTCCGCCTTCACGAATTTCCCCTCTTCGGCACGTTCCAGTGCAAGGACGTCACGCCCGGAGGCATCCATCATCAGAAGTTTTGCATTCTGTCTGGCGTTCAGGTTACCGTAACGCATCACGAACTCGTCATAGGACACGTTCAGGTATTCACGCTGACGGCTGTCCTCCGTCCGGTTTTCCGCCTCATTCCGGTACAGGCGTTCATAGGCGTCACGGATGGATATATACAGCAGGGCCTTTTCCTTCTGGTAGCCTTTCAGGTCAAGCGGGTGGAAGGTGGCTCCATAGGGGGTGATGTCCCTCAGATACCCGACGGCGGTCCCTTCCGCCACCATTGAGCCGTCACGGTGATAGGCTTCCACCATCCCGCTGTACGGGTGCGGTGTCAGGTCGGCAGTTTCCTCCTTGGCAGGTTCCGTATCATATTCCGGGAACAGCGAAGCGGAAGTCGTTCCCGTCTGTCCGGATTGTACGGACGGATTCTCAGCCGTAGCGGTCATGCCTTCCGGCAATGGGCTTTCATCTTCCGGTGCCTGTTCTGACCCGTGTGTCATATCAGCCTGCTGCACCGGCCGGGAATCCGACGATGGCACAAACGCCGGGTCGAGGGTGTCTTTCATGCCGGACTTTGCGAGCAGTTCCTGTCTGTGTTTCTCCGCCTCATGCCTGAGCTGGATACGCACTTCGGGGGTAAGGTGCATCATGGTTTCGTAAAAACCGTTGATGGGCGGGTTTTCCTCCCAGTCTATATCTGCATATATGTCGTCCGGATGGGCTTGGGCTGCCGTTTCTTTGGCTTCCGCATCTTCCGCTTTCACATCTTCCGCTTTCACATCTTCCGCCTTTTCGCCTTCAGTCTCCGTTTGCGGGGAAACGGCAGGTGCAGCCGCCGGTTCATCCGTAACCTTCGGCGTAACCTGTGCCTGTTTCTTGCCGTTCTTTTCCTTTGACTTGGCTGCGGACTTTTTCTTTTTGCCCGAAAGGGCCTGATTGCGTTCCTCTTCCGTATATTCCCACAGGTCAAAGAGTGTCAGCTGCACGGTTGGAGCCTGTTCCGGCTCATGCGTCCCGGTCTCCTGTCTTTCCGCAACCGGTTGTGCCTTTTCTTCTGTCGCTGCATCCCTGTTCTCCGGTTGCTGCCGGACGTGTTCTGGTTCGGGAACTGACTTTTCCGCCTTCACTGTTTCAGTTTCCGGTATGGAGATGCTCATGGCGGATTGTACGGTCTGTTCCGCCGCTGTCCTGCGTCCCTGATAAAGTTCCATGTCCAGACGTTTGCGCAAGTCCTCCGCAAGCATCCTGCCCAGGTCTGTTGCGATACCTTCCACACCTCCGCTGTGCGTATATATCATGGCGGGCTTTCCGTACGGGTCGGTACCCCTCTTCGCATCGGTATGTACGATGCGCTCCGTGTGGTAGGCGAAATAGGCGTTCTCCGTCAGTCCGCCGTTATGTTCCGTCTGTATGATGGTCAGTACCCTCTCTTCCTGTGTCAGTTCTTTCTTTTGCAGGTCTTTTTGCAGGATGATCAGGTCGCTGCCGGCTTCCGTGCCTGCATTGTCGGTGAACAGGTTGTTGGGCAGGCGGATTGCCGATACCAGATTCGCCTTGCTGAACATCTCGTTCCTGACGGATACCTTCGAGCTGTTCAATACCCCCTGCGAGGTGATGAACGCCACGATGCCGCCGTCACGCACCGCATCCAGACCTTTCAGGAAGAAATAGTCATGGATGGCTTTCTGTGCCGAACGTCTGCCAAAGGATGCGCTGCGGCTGAACTCCGCATCGAACACTCCGAAATCCCCGAAAGGGATATTGGAGATGGCAAGGTCAAAATGGTTCAGAAACGGCTTTTCGATTTTCTCGAAACCCATCGTGCGGATTTTCTGTTCCGGGTAAAGGCAGCCCAGCAGCTTGCCCGTCAGCAGGTCCTTCTCGAAAGCCATCACATCCGCCTGCGGCTGGTATTGCAGCACCGCATCCACGAAAGCGCCCGTCCCGGCGGACGGTTCCAGTACGTGGTCGGGACGCACCTTACGGTCATACAGGGCTTCCGTTATTGCACCCGTAATTTCCGCCGGCGTGTAGAATGCCGTCAGTACCGATGATTTCAGCGAGTCCACATAACTTTTGTATTCCCTTTCATCCCGGCTGTTCTCACGGATCAGCCGGTGCAGTTCGATGGTAGGGGCAAACAGGTCGAGGTCAGATTTCGCCCAATGGACGGCATCCGTCAGTTCTCTGGCGGGATTCAGTATGCACTTCAGTCCCCCGAAGCCGCAATACCTTTCCAGCAGCACACGTTCACGCGCGGTGGGCGTGCGCTGTTCCTTCTCCAGTGTGAATGCCGTCCGTATCGCCTCGATGTTGTCGCGCAGTTTCTGCTTGCGGTTAAATGCCATACTCCCTCAGGTAAAGGACGACGGCTCCCGTCAGCTCCGTATAGAGCAGGTCATAGTCGGACGACAGGGCGAACTGGTCGTCTGACAGGTCGTAAATGGAGAATACGTTGCCCACAAGCGGCAGCAGTTTCTCTACGAAACCCTCACGCGCGTCTTCCGGGATCTCTTCATGAAACTCGCTTTCCACGACTTCACGCAGGATGGCGTATCGGGAATAGTGCAGGCCGTGGACGAGCGTGGACATGGCAATCTCCTGCGCACCGTCGGGAGTGTACCCCTCAAGCCTTGCACGCTCATAGGCTTCTGCGGCTTCATCGGCACGCGCCTTCACGAAGGCGGCATCGGAAGCCTGTTCAAACTTGTTTTCCTTGAGATAGTTCAGCAGATACAGACCGTAATAGGAAAGTTCGGTCTGTTCAAGATTCTTCTTGTTCATTTTTACAATGGATTTAGTGATTTGACAAATGGCCGGATATACGGGGAAGAGGAAGAAAAAGGCACCCGGTATCCCTCCGAGTGCCACCACTAAATCCAAAGTCTTGATCAGTATGATGATTTATGAACCTTGAATCAGTGGCAAAGGTAGTCCAATCCGGATGAAAAACGAAATAATTTCCGCTGATAATTCTTCCGAAAGGCGGATTACCCCTTACTTCCCATTCCTCACTTTCTCTTTTTTGCGGACGCCGCACCGTCCTTTCTCTCCGGAAAGACAAAACCGGTGTTGAAGTCGGCATCAAAGACCAGGGCGGCATCGAAACGCTTGCCCTGCTTGTTCTTGAATCCCTTCAGGACACCCGTCTTTCCCTTTGTCAGCAGTTCCCTGATTTCATCGTCGGTAAGCATCCTGTTGGCTTTCAGCCTGAATATGGGCAGGCCGCATTCCGTGTTGTCGCATCGTACCACCTTGCCGAAGAACTGCATCCTGCCCGTTCCGCACTTGGGACACGTGCAGTCGGAATCCTTTTTCCCGAACAGCTTTTCGCACGACAGCAGTTCTGAGGTGATGGACGTCGCATATTCCTCAATCTCCTTGCGGAACTTTCCGGCAGGTACCTCTCCGCGTTCGATGCACGCCAGTTCCTTTTCCCATTCGCCGGTCATGGCTACGTCGGCAATGCGCATGGTCTTGACAATGGAATAGAGGGCAAGCCCTTTTTCTGTGGGCACAAGGCATTTCTTCTGCCTTGTCACATATTCGCGGGCAAAGAGCGTTTCAATGACGGAGGCACGGGTGGCGGGGGTTCCGATACCGCAGTCCTTCAGGGCCTGACGCAGTTCCTCGTCCTCGATTTCCCTGCCGGCCGTTTCCATCGCCGAGAGCAGGGTGGCTTCCGTATGGAGGGGCTTGGGCTTGGTCTTTCCTTCCGTCATGGAACAGCCGCTTAGGTGCAGCAGTTCCCCTTCTTTCCAGTCCGGGAGTATCGTCTCTTCCTGTTCTTCCTTGCAGACGGCACGCCATCCGGCCTGTTTCACTACATGACCTTTGGTTGAGAATACCACGCCGGAACATTCCACCGTGACGGCTGTCACGTCCTTCACGCATTTTTCCGAAAAGGCCTCTATCATGCGTCCCGCTATCAGATGGTACACCTTGCTTTCATCTTCGGAGAGGAACAGGGGCTTTTCTCCCGTAACCAGCAGTGCATGATGGTCTGTCACCTTGCTGTCATCAACGCTTCTTCGGGTAGGCTCCGGCTTTTGCGGGACCTTGCCGCTCCATTGTGAGAGCCTGCTGATAAAAGCCAGCAGTTTCGGTATTTCCGCAAAGACATCTTCCGGGATGTATCGGCTGCCGGTTCGGGGATAGGTGACGAGTTTCTTCTCATAAAGTTTCTGCGTGATGTCAAGTGTCTGCTCTGCCGTGAACCCGTACTTCGTGTTCGCATCCTTCTGGAGTGTGGTCAGGTCATACAGAAGCGGTGTTTCTTCGATTTTCTCCTTTCGTTCGACTTTCACGACAGTAGCCGTGTTGCTCTCCTTTACATTATTATATAGGGCTGTTGCGGTTGCCTTGTCCTTCCATTTCTTCACCGACGGCATTTTCACGACCCCGTCACTGTCCTGTACCTTTGCCGAGATATGCAGCTGCCAGAAGGCTTCGGGGGTGAAACGGCGGTTTTCCCAATAGCGTTCACAGATCATCGCCAGTGTCGGCGTCTGGACACGTCCCACCGAGTAGGTTCCGCGTCCGGCTGCGATGGACAGTGCCTGCGTTCCGTTTATCCCCACCAGCCAGTCGGCTTCACTTCGGGCTTTGGCGGCATGGTAAAGGTTGTCATACCTGCTTCCGTCTTCAAGGTGTTTCAGTCCCTCACGGATAGCCTTGTCCGTCAGGCTGCTTATCCACAGACGCACGAACGGGACCGTACAGCCGATATAATGATAGAGGTATCGGAATATCAGCTCACCTTCGCGGCCGGCATCGGTCGCCACAATAATCTGCTCGCTGTCCTTGAACAGTCTGGTGATGATTTTTATCTGGGCAACCACGCTGCTGTCCGCCTTGTATCCTTTTTCCGTCCTTACCTGTCGGGGAACAAGCGTGAAGGTTTCGGGAATGATGGGCAGGTTGCTGCGTACAAAGCCGTGCAGGTTGTATTCTTCCGGCATGGCGGGCTGGACAAGATGTCCGAATGCCCATGTCACATTATAACCGTTTCCGGTCAGATAACCTTCCTCTCGCTTGCCGGCACCCACGATGCGGGCAATTTCACGTGCCACACTGGGCTTTTCTGCTATGATTGTTTTCATACTGATTTGTTTTGATTCTGTTTTTTATGTTTTTGGATTTAGTGGTGTGTGGGGACTATACCTTCATGCCTTTGTTTTTCTTGGGCTTTTCCTGCTGTTGCTTCTGTGCGTCATCCTTCGGGGCTGACTGTCCCTGCTGCAGTGGCTCCTTGATGTTCTTGGTCGCCTCGTTCGTCTTGCCCTCGCTGTTCACGGCCACCTGTGTCCGGCTTTCGTTCGACGGGGCGACTTTCTGGGCATTGTCCGGATTTTCATCGTAGCGGTACGGGCGTCCCTTTTCCGGATTGAACTTGACATACATGATGGCGTGCTGCCCCTGCTTGTCCGTCACGTTCTCCAGTCTGATGGTCTTGCCTGCCTTGTAGTCCGCCTGCTGCTGTTCCGTCAGGGGCTTGCCGCACCATTTGGTGATACCGCGGATGCTGCCGTCCTCGTTCGTCCATGTGTTTCTTTTCTGCTGCTTCGCATCCTGCTTTTCAGCGTCGTTCATGTCCGGTTCCAGTTCCGGCAGTTCCGTGTTGTCCTGTTTCTGTACGGTACGCGGGGACTTTCCGGTGCCCGGCACGAACTCGACACCGCGCTGTTCCACATTCACCTGCAGGGTCGTTACGAACTTCCTTCCGTCATTGCGTTCCACCAGCTTGTCTTTTACCGGCAGCCCCGCACGGAGCATTTCCTGCTCCTGTTTGGTGATTTCCGTCTTTCCGATTCTTTCCGGTATGCGTACCTTGCTGGCAGGGACATCGGTGATTTCGTTCGTCTTGCGGTCAATGCTGATGTACGAGGGGATAATCTCTCCGGTTTCCTTGTCCACAAGGTCAATCACACGCCCCATGTTGCCGGTAGCCTTCAGGTTCCTTTTGTCGTATTCCGAGAACTTGTGTCCTTTGTATTCGTCAAGTTTCTGTTCCTTGCGGATGAAATGCGGTACAAGACCGATGCTGCCGTCCTCGTTTTTCCTGAATGACAGGCGGGCGTCCAGTTCAAAGGTTTCCTCCCCGAACTTTGGGGACACTTTCACCAGATCCGACTTGCCGTAGTTGAGCATCTTCTGCAGGTCACCGGACTTTTCAAGCTCCTCACGGTCGATGCCCCATTTCTCTTTCAGTTCCTGCCAGTTGATTGAACTCTCGTCAATGGGCTGGTAGCCTTGTCGGGTCTGAGGCTTTTCCTGCGTTTTTTCCTGTTTCTGTTCCATGTTTTCCTGTTTTTGGGTTTCACCCTGTTCCTCTTTCTTCTCTTTTTTCTCTTCTTCCGCCTGCATCTGATAGGGGAATGTGTCCACCTTGTGCGGGGCAAGGATGTCCTTGTTCTGATAGGGATGCTGCAGCAGGTCCTTCATCACTCCCAGGAGCGAATCCAC
>ULQB01065289.1_pt1 | contig 11800 bp, 10 predicted proteins | sample 1954041 | NCBI WGS metagenome assembly ULQB01 (sample SAMEA4835644, study PRJEB28245) | human gut metagenome | biome: gut microbiome; material: fecal sample | place: Denmark | collected 2008 | reverse complement strand
AGGCTCGATCAGTCCCGCCTCTACGTCACCATTTATCCCGATGACAATGAAGCGCATGACTACTGGCATAAAATGATCGGCCTGCCGGAAAACCATATCTATCCGCTTTCCGATAACTTCTGGGAAATCGGGGAAGGTCCATGCGGCCCAGACTCTGAAATTTTCTTTGATCAGGGCGAAGAATTCGGCACGGATCCGGAAAACCAGATGGGGGGAGACGGAGATCGTTTCCTTGAGATCTGGAACCTTGTATTCTCCCAGTACGACCGCCAGAAGGATGGCTCCTACCTGCCGCTTGCCAAGAAGAACATCGATACCGGCGCAGGTCTGGAACGTCTGGCTGCCGTTCTTCAGAAGAAAAAGAATAACTTTGAAACCGACCTGTTTTTCCCGATCATTGAAGAAGCTTCGAAGCTCTCCGGCGTATCCTATGGACAGAGTGCCGAGGGTGATGTGGCACTGAAGGTCATTTCTGACCATGCGCGTGCTATCACGAATATGATCGCTGACGGCATCCTTCCGTCGAATGAAGGCAGAGGCTATGTCCTCCGCCGCGTACTGCGCCGCGCCGTACGTTTTGGCAAGCTTCTGGGCATTCAGGATGCCTTCATGGGTCAGATGATCGATGTCGTCATTCAGATGATGAAGCCGGCCTATCCGGAACTTGTTGATAAGCAGGCTTTCATTAAGAAAGTCGCCGGCGTCGAAGAAGAACGCTTCCATACCACGCTGAATGCAGGCTGCGACCTGCTTTCTGAAATGCTGGAAGATACGAAGAAAAAGCAGCAGACCATTCTTTCCGGTGATCAGGTTTTCAAACTTTATGATACCTATGGCTTCCCATGGGAACTGACCGATGAGATCGCCAAGGAACAGGGCCTCACCATCGATGAGAAAGGCTTCGAAGCGGCCATGGCTGAGCAGAAGGAAAGAGCAAGAGCTGCGCGTGCGAAAGTCTCTGCGAAAGTCGCTACACCGGATACCACAAAACTCGATGCAAAAGAGCTCACCACAGAAGACAAAGATGGCGAAACGAAGCTGCTCCTTCTTGGCCAGGATGGCAAAGAGATCGTCTCTGCAGCAGACGGCACCGAAGTCACTGTAGTCCTCAAGAACAACCCGTTCCATGCAGAAGGAGGCGGACAGATCGGTGATTCCGGCACCATCGTTGGCGAAGAGGGGACCATTCAGGTCGAAGACACGAAGAAGTTGCCAGATGGTATCGTCTATGTCATCGGTACCGTTTCTGAAGGCATCATCCGTGAAGGGGAAACGGTCACTGTCACAGTTAACCGCGTCAGAAGAGAAGACATTGCGAGAAACCATACAGGCACACACATGCTGCAGGCAGCACTTCACCGTGTACTTGGTGATCAGGTGAATCAGGCCGGTTCTCTCGTTCTTCCTGACCGCCTGCGCTTCGACTTCACATGGCCGGAACCGCTTTCTGAGAAGCAGCTCGCTGCTGTCGAACAGATCGTTAATGAGGAAATCCTCAAAGCAACACCTGTCGATATCCGTGAAATGCCGATCGAAGAAGCGAAGAAATCCGGTGCTATGGCGCTCTTTGGTGAAAAATATGGTGACGTTGTCCGTGTTGTCAGCATTCCCGGCTACAGCAAGGAGCTCTGCGGCGGCAGTCATGTAAAGAATGTCGGAGAGATCGGTTCCTTCCGCCTGCTTTCCGAAGGCGGCATCGGCTCAGGTATTCGACGTATCGAAGCTGTCACGGGCAAAGCAGCCTATGAAGACATGAAGAAGGACAGAGCACTTCTCCGCGAGGCAGCGGCTCTCTTGAAAGGCAAACCGGAACAGCTTGCAGAAAAGATCGAAAAGACGCTGGCACAGATGAAAGATCTGGAGCGTGAACTCGACAGCCTGAAACAGCAGCAGGCCAAGAATGAACTGGGCGATCTGATGAAAGATGTGCAGGAAAAGAATGGCGTACCGTTCTTTGGTGCTATCGTTCATGCAGGTAATATGGATGAGCTCAGAAAAGCAGCTGACGTAGCGAAAGCTAAGCTCTCTGGCGGCTGCTTCCTGCTCGGTGCAGTTTGTGGTGACAAAGTGAACCTCGTCGGTATGGCTTCTCCGGAAGCCATCAAGGCAGGTGTCCATATGGGCAAAGTCATTTCCAAAGCTGCTAAAATCTGCTGTGGTGGTGGCGGCGGCAAGCCGGCTGTCGCACAGGCAGGCGGCAAGGATCCGTCCAAGATCAATGAATCTATCGCTGAAGGCGTGAAAGCTATCGCAGAAATGATCCAATAAAGGAATCAGGCTTGAAGGAGCTCCTTTTGGTCTTATAGCCAAAGTGGATAGAAGGCTCACAGGATTCGATGAGAGGCACTACGCAAAACAAGGAGGGGCTCGTAGAACTGCAAGAGCGAGGATACGGCATCCGTCCAAGGTTGGAGAACTCTGCATCCCATTGAATCTTGAGAACCATTGAAACCTCTATACCTGTTTTTCCTTTCCCTTTTCTCGTGGACTGAACTGTCAAAGGAGGTATACCCATGTCAGTTTCTGATGAAACGATTTTATTCAATACGAATGTCGATGAAGGCGAGAATCGCCAGGCTGCCATGATCCTGCAGGAGGTGTACAGTGCTTTGAAAGAAGCCGGACACAATCCGACCGTGCAGCTGGTGGGATACCTGGTTTCCGGCGAACCGACCTATATCACCAGCCGTCATGATGCAAGACGTCTGATCTCCGGCATCGAAAGAGATGAACTGGTGGAAGAACTGGTTCGTTTCTATGTCAAGCACAAAGGACTTTGATATGCGGATCATGAGTCTTGATGTAGGATCCCAGACCATCGGCGTCGCGGTGAGTGATCTTTTCGGCTGGACGGCGCAGGGACTGGAAACCATCCGTCATACGACGAGGGAAAAAGATTTTGAACGGCTTCGTCAGCTGACGGATGAATACAAGGTCGAAGAATTCGTCCTTGGCATGCCGCTTAATATGAATGGTACGAAAGGCATGCGTGCTGAGCGGACGGAGGAATTCGCTGCTGAGCTTGCGGCTGCTTTCCCCGATATTCCTTATCACTTCTGGGATGAACGTCTGACGACGGTGATGGCGCAGAAACAGCTCATCGCCGCAGATGTCAGCCGCAAGAAGCGTAAAAAAGTCATCGATAAAATGGCCGCCGTGGTGATCCTGGAGGGTTATCTCCAGCACCTGGCTTTTAAAAACAGAGGATAAGCCCATGGCAGAGAAAAAAGAAGAAGCGATCATTATCACCATTACCGGTCCGGATGGTGATGAAAGAGATTATGCACAGGACGTGGTCATTCCTTTTCAGGGAAAAGAATTCGCCGTCCTGGTCTCCATTCCGACATCAGAAGATGATGAAGAAGAGCCGGATATCATTCTGGCACGCATCGATACCGATGAAAATGGGGAAGCAGAATACGTCCCTCCGACGGATGATGAATATGATGCAGTCGCAGAGATCTATGATGCGATGTGAGAAACACTACAAAAGAGCAGCTGATGTGTCAGCTGCTCTTTTTATTAAGATGTGCTAAGGAAACGCTGATTAAATCGCAGAGTCGAATTTCATATGGATTTTTATACATAGCTTCGTCATCATCCTCCTTAAATAGCTCGCTATTCACGTCAGATGATTCCTTGCTCTGTATAAAAATCCAAGAATGAAATCTGACAACGATTTAATCAGTGTTTTCCTAAGGAAACTTTGATGTCGCATTTTCTGAACCTTGAACCCTTCTCCGGCATGCGATATAATGGAATCAGGAAAGCCTATATTTTCATAATTCTCTCATTTAACAATAAGGAGGATTCAAATGGCAAAGGTATATACAAGAACGGGTGACAAGGGCAAGACCTCTCTCTACACAGGAGAACGCGTATCGAAAGGCTGTCAGCGTGTAGAAACCTATGGCACCATTGATGAAGTAGATTCTGTTCTGGGCGAGGCGCGTGCTTTTGCGACCCATGATAATGTCAAGGAAACGATCTATGCGCTGCAGAAAGAACTGTGGCTTTTGATGGCGGATGTAGCGAGCGTCGGCAAAGAAGCAAACATTACGCCGGATCATGTGACGAAGCTGGAACAGATCATCGATACCTATACGGATGAGCTGGCACCACTTGATCATTTCCTGGTGCCTGGCGATACCCAAAGCGCCAGCTTCCTTGATGTGGCGCGTACTGTTGTTCGCCGTGCAGAACGTGACATGTGGCGTCTTTCCGAAGAGGAAGAGGTGCATGAAGTGGATATCCGCTACCTGAATCGTCTGTCTGACCTTTGCTTCACTCTTGCCCGTTACGAAGCTGAAGTCAAATAAGAGATAAGTGACCGGAATGGTGGAACCGCCAAGCGACATTTTCTCGTTTGGCGGTTTTTGCATGTGGGTGGATAGGGGATTGGGTATCAGGATGGTTCTTCGCTTTCAGGCTTATCATTGAAACTATCCGGCTGTTAGTATACAATAAGACGAGTTTATTCATGGGAAGAGAGTACGTACGAGACGTGTGATCCCTGATCCATAATTCCTAGTCATTAGTCACTAGTTGCCATTCATTTTCAAAGGAGAAATATCATGGAACTTTTAGCACCAGCCGGATCTCCGGCGCATCTTATCGCTGCGCTCGATGCAGGAGCAGATGCTGTGTATCTTGGTGGGAAACGCTTCAGCGCGCGAAAATTTGCGGGCAATTTCTCTGATGAGGAGATGAAAGAGGCCGTCCGTATGGCACATGGAAAAGGCGCCTCGGTGTATGTGACACTGAATACATTGATCGGCGATATGGAAAATAAGGCTCTCGCAGAGTATCTTCAGTTTTTAGGGACGATCCCGATTGACGGACTACTGGTACAGGATTTCGGTGTCGTTTCCATGGTGAGGAAGATCGCTCCGCACATTCCGCTCCATGCCAGCACACAGATGACGGTGTCAAATCTGGATGGCGTTCGTTTTCTGGGGGATCATGGATTCCAGCGTGTGGTGCTTTCGCGCGAGCTTTCTTTGGCGGAAATCAAGGAGATCACCGATCAAACGAATGTGGAAATCGAAGTTTTTGTCCATGGCGCGCTCTGTGTGTGTTACTCGGGGCAGTGTCTCATGAGCAGTTTCATCGGCGGGCGCAGTGGAAACCGTGGTTCCTGCGCGCAGCCCTGCCGCATGCCCTATGAGCTGGTGGATGATGCGGGTCGTCCTCTCGCGCAGGAGAAGGGAAAGTACATCCTAAGCCTCAAGGATATGATGGGGCTTCCTCGGATCCCCGATCTCTTGGCCGCCCATGTGTCCTCTCTCAAGGTGGAAGGCCGCATGAAGAGTGCAGAGTACGTCTATAATACCGTATCAGCGTATAGAAAAGCGATCGATGCAGCGAAGCAGCATCTTCTGATCGATACCGAGCCGTTGAAGCTCGATCTGGAAGAGGAATTTAACCGCGGCTATACGACGGCATATCCGGATGATACCGCAGGACCGTCTATGATCACGGAGTATGCGCCAGGAAATCACGGCGTCGAGGCAGGACGTGTGGAAAGCATCGGGCGCGCTGCCTTTGTTTTTAAATCAGAGGCAGATAGGCGTCTTGTGGATGTGACGGGTATTTCCTATGAGACAGAAGAAAGAACAATCGCCTTTATTCCTGTAGAACGGCTGTCTTCTCTGAAAAAGGGGAAATATCGCGCTCTTTTCGAAAAACGCCCTCTCGCGCATGCACATGTCTACTGGAATGTGAAAATACCGAAGAAGTCACTTGCGATGAAGGATCTGGAGGGGAAGATCCCGCTCTATCTCTCCCTGTCGGCGACTCCCGGGGAAGCGCTGTCTTTGACCGCTGCTGATGATAAGGGGCATGCGGTGACGGTTATGTCCGATGTCCTCATGGAAAAAGCCAAAGCGCACGTGACGAGTGAGGAAGAGATCATAAAGCAGATGGGCCGACTTGGCAATACATGGTTCACGCTTGCAGACATATCGGCATCCAATGAGGGATGCATGGTGCCGAAAAGCATTCTGAATCATCTGCGGCAGGAAGCGGTAGAGTCACTTTGGGCAAAGCGAAGAGAGGCACATGAGGCAGGCATCCCGCGCCCACTCCCTGCCTCGATGACGCCTGCTTTTTCGAAAGTCCCTTCTGAGGAGGGCGCACATGTGACAGTCCGGACGACGCTTCTTTCTCATGTGAAAGAGGCGCTGGCAGCCGGTGTACGTCAGGTGATTTTTGGCGGCGAATCCTTCTCGCATAGGCCGATTCCATGGAAAGACTATGAGGAGGCGGTGCGTCTTTGTCACGAGGCGGAGGCAGAGATTCTCTTCCCCACACCGCGCGTGGTACGAGAAAAATATCAGGCCAGAGCGCAGGCGCAGCTGCGAAAGCTTTTGACGCTCCTTCCCGATGGCGTGGTGTTGGAATATGCCGGAGCCATCGAATGGGTAAAGGGGGAGGAAAGCCTCGCTGTCTGGGCGGGACCGTCCATGAATATTTTCAATAGAGAAGCTGAAAAAGAAATCGAAAGGCTTGGCTTTTCAGGCTGCTTCCTTTCACAAGAGCTGACGATCCCGCAGATCCGTCATATTGCGAAAGGATCGGATATACCGCTCGGGGCCTATGTGTATGGGCGGACGGAGATGATGATTTCCGAGTACTGCGCGATCAATGCGGTGATGGGAGATAAGGACAAAAAGCACTGCCCTATGTATTGCATGCGGGGGCGCTTCGCCCTGAAGGATGGGGAAGGACGCCGTTTCCCTATCCATACCGATGAATGGTGCCATATGCATATCGCCAACTGCCATGTCCTTGATATGCGTCCGTACTTTGATGAATTGAAAAAAGCAGGCCTTTCTGCGCTGACACTGGACGTTCGCGGGAATGAAGGCAGCATCCTCTCGCTTTGTAAGGATGCCTGTGATATACTGAGCGGCCGGAAAGAGGCCCCCGGAGCAGGCAGGGGAGACGATGTCACCCGTGGTCACTTCTTTAGAGGAGTTTTATAAATGAAACAAGATGTACTGGAAACACTGGAGTTCGACAAGATCCGCGAAAAGCTCGCAGAGCTTGCCCCCTCGCAGCTTTCCAAAGCTATGGCACGGACGCTCATGCCGTCCGTAGAGCCGGAGATCATAGAGAAAAAGCTCTCGGAAACAGAAGAAGCATCGATTCTTCTGGAGCGCGAGATCACGACCCCTTTGGGGGAGACGCATGACATCACCGAGACATTGGCAAAAGCTGGGAAAGACATGATCCTGATGGCGAAGGAATTCATTGATCTCGCCGCAACGCTCGAAACGTATAAGAAGATGCATCACTATTTCGAAGGCGAGCGTCATCTGGTCTATCCCGCGCTCGAAGAGCTTGCTTCGCTCATCATCCCGCAGGAACAGCTGATTGCAAGGATCCATCAGGTCTTCGATGAGCATGGCGAGGTCAGTGACCGCGCCTCCCCGCGTCTTTCCCGCATCCGCACGGAAAAGGAAATGATCAAGAATCGTATCCGCAAGACGATCCAGCAGATCATCCAGGATAAGGATCAGTCATCCTATTTTCAGGACGCCATCGTGACGCAGAGAAATGGTCGCTATGTCGTACCGGTCAAGGAAGAATACCGGTATAAATTTGAAGGGATCGTGCATGACAGATCATCCACCGGGCAGACGCTTTTTATGGAGCCGATGGTCTCAGTGCGCCTGAATAACGACCTCGCGGAACTCACGTCTTCGGAAAAGCAGGAAGTACAGGAAATCCTCCGCGCACTTACCGAGCAGGTGAAGAAGACACGGGAAGTCACGAAGAACAACTGTCACCTTGCGACCGAGCTGGAGTTTATTTTTGCGCGTGCGAAATTGGCACTCTCGATGCAGGGAGTAAAAGCCATCCACTCCACTCATGCGCTCGACCTTCGCCGTGCTCGTCATCCACTTATTCCTGCGGATAAGGTGGTGCCGATATCTTTGACGCTGGGAATGGATTTCCAGATCCTCATCATTACAGGATCGAATGCGGGCGGCAAAACCATCGCGATCAAAACAGCGGGGCTTCTATCACTCATGAATCAGTCCGGTCTCTTTATTCCGGCGGCTGAGGGCTCGATGCTTCCGATTTATAAAAATATCTATGCCATTATCGGTGACGAGCAGAGCATCCAGTACAATCTTTCGACCTTTTCTTCCTACATCACACAGCTCACGGCTTTTCTTTCTCATGTGGGGACAGAAGATCTTGTGCTTCTCGATGAACTGGGTTCAGGCACAGACCCTGTAGAAGGAGCCGCGCTTGCACAGTCCGTTACGGAGTATCTGCAGATGCAGGGAGTACCCGCTATCATTACGTCCCATTTCAGTGAAATGAAAAAACTCGCTTACGAGACGCGCGGCATCGAAAATGCATTCGTAGAGTTTGACGAAGAGACACTGACGCCGACCTACCACCTTATCATCGGCGTCGCGGGGAACAGCAATGCCTTCAGCATTTGCAAGCGGCTTGGCATGCCGCCTCTTGTTCTTTCTCGTGCCAGTCAGCTGAAAGAAGGCTCTCCGCTTCACAATATGGAAGAAGTCATGGCACGGCTGAACCGCCAGACGCGGGAAGTCGCGCATGAAAAAGAAGAGGTGGAAGCCCAACTGAAGAAGGCTGAGGAACTGCGGAACGAACTTAGGACAGAGACGGATGCTTTCTATAAAAAGAAAGACCAGATCTTGGAGAAAACCAGACAAGAAGCGGAGACTATCAAAAGAGATCTTAGAAATCAGTCGGAAGCCATCATCAAAGATCTCAAGAAAAAGGCCTCAGCGATGGCCAAGGATGATCTCCAGCAGCATGTTTCCAAAGTGCGTGGTGCGATCGATGCCATGGCACTCCCTGGAAGAGAAAACCGAAGAAATCCGCTTCCCAAGGAGCAGATCAAAAAAGGCACCTATGTCTATATCGATACGCTGGATAGTGATGGTACCATCACCAAAGTGTCGGGAAATAAGATCACCATCGCTTGCGGTCTGATGCATGTCACCGTGACTCCGGAGCATTGCTTCGAGACGAAGAAACCGGTGAAGAAGGTCAGGAAGCCGGTCAGTCGTCCGTTCGCTGCCCGGGGTGCGGCGAGTGTTCGTACCGTTCATACCACGCTCAATGTCATCGGGAAAACAGTCGATGAGGCCGTCCCTGAAGTAGATCGTTTTCTGAATGAATGTTTCATGGCAGGCGTTTCGCCGGTGCAGATCATTCATGGCAAAGGGACCGGCGCACTGCGTCAGGGGATCCAGGAGTATCTTCGTACGCTGAATTTCGTAAAGGAATTCCATGAAGCTGACTATAGAAATGGGGGCGCGGGCGTGACAGAGGTCTTCTTCTGACGGTAGACTGTAAGACAAAGAGGATATGATTTTTCTCTTCATGGAAGCGTCAACAAACATAAAAAAGGAGGAAGCCCATCCTTTATTACTGATACCCTAAAAACGAGCCTCTCCGGCTCGTTTTTGCGTTAAATTTTGCACTGGGTAAAGGAACGTGATAAAATAGGTAAAATATTTTTGTCAGCACGGTTCAGCTTGGCAGACCGTGAGTGAAATGAGGAGGAGTATCGTGGGCGAACTCAATTTACTGCAGAAGAAAATTATGAAAGACGGCGTCATCAAAGCGGGAAATGTACTCAAGGTCGACAGCTTTCTGAACCATCAGATCGATGTCCCTTTCATTAGTGAACTGGGGAAGGAGTTCAAGAAACTTTTTGGTGACCGCCAGGTGGATAAGATCCTAACCATCGAAGCGTCCGGTATCGGCATTGCCTGTCTCACTGCAGTATATTTCGGTGTTCCGGTCCTTTTTGCCAAAAAGTCGGCAGGCAGCAATATGGATAAGGATGTCTATGCGACCGAAGTGAAGTCCTTCACGCATAATAAAGTGAATCATGTCGTAGCCTCCAAGAAATATCTGAATGCCGGTGAACACATTCTCATCATGGATGATTTTCTGGCAAACGGTTGCGCTGTGCAGGGGCTGATCGACCTTGTCAAACAGGCCGGCGGCATCGTAGAAGGTGTCGGTATCTGTATCGAGAAAGGATTTCAGGGCGGCGGTGATGAGCTCCGTGCTTCCGGCATTGATGTGAAATCGTTGGCTATTATCGAAAAGATGGATGCAGAAACAGGTACTATTACTTTTAGATAATGCGCAAAGATGCAAAGCATGAATTTATGTAGGGAGTCCAATCATTATTACAGTTAGGAGTGTATTGTGGAAAAAGATCCGATTTATGAACCCAATGGGAAAATCGCAATCAGAAAAGCGGTTCCTTTCGGACTGCAGCATGTACTTGCTATGTTCGTGGCCAATATCGCGCCGATCCTCATCGTAGCCGGTGCTGTCAAAATGGATCCGGCGGAGTCGGCGGCACTCGTGCAGTCTGCGATGATCGTAGCCGGCATCGGCTCTCTTCTTCAGCTTTTCCCCATCTGGCGTTTTGGCAGCGGTCTGCCGATCATCATGGGGATCAGCTTCACCTTCGTTTCCGTAGCCTGCATCATCGGTACCAAGTATGGCTATGGTGCAGTCCTTGGTGCTGCGCTCATCGGCGGTATATTGGAAGGTATCCTTGGCCTTGGCGCCTCCTGGTGGAGGAAATTTATCCCGCCGATCGTGTCTGCGTCCGTCGTGACGGCGATCGGTTTCTCCCTGCTTCCCATCGGGGCCAATTCTTTTGGCGGCGGCTTTGGCAATCCAAATTTTGGCGCCCAGAATTACCTGATCGTCGGCACCATCACGCTTGTCGCCTGCCTTGCGTGGAATCTTAAAGCACACTCTTTCTATAAGCAGCTTTCCGTCCTCTTCGGGCTTGTCATCGGCTATATCGCCGCGTACTGCTTCGGCATGGTCGATCTGTCTCGTCTGACGGAAGTCCCGCTCATTTCCCTTCCCGGGATCATGCCGATCTCGCTTGAATTCCATGGAGATGCCATTTTCTCCTTCTTCCTGATTTTCCTCGTCTCCGCAACAGAAACGCTGGGGGATACCAGTGCTCTTGCCATAATGGGGTATGGTCGCCAGGCGACGAGCCGTGAAGTTTCTGGCTCCATCGCGGTCGATGGTTTCGTGAGCTCACTGTCTTCCCTTTTCGGCTGCATGCCGATCACATCCTTCAGCCAGAATGTCGGTCTTGTCGCTATGACCAAGGTCGTAAACCGTAAGGCTATCGGATGCGGTGCGGCACTTATGATTCTGGCAGGCATTATCCCCGGCCTCGGCGTCATCCTGGCGTCCCTTCCGGATGCCGTCCTCGGTGGCTGCACGCTCATGATGTTCGGCTCTATCGTTGTTTCCGGTGTCCGTATGCTCGGAGAATGCGGTTACTCGCAGAGAAATATGAGCATCGCTGCCCTCTCTCTCAGCATTGGTCTCGGTTTCACACAGACCCCACAGATTTTCCATATCTTCCCGGAACTCTTCCGCAGTGTTTTTGCGGAAAACTGTGTGGCTGTGGTCTTTGTTGTCGCTGTTATTCTGAACCTCGTCTTCCCTAAAGAAGAAAAGAAAAATCTGATTGTAGAATAATCGAATTTAGAAAAGCCGCCCGGTATTTGAGGCCAGGCGGCTTTTTGCTGGGGGCGAGAGGCCCATTCGTACCTTCTCTGGTTCAGCTTTTTTTCAAACGAACCCTTCTGTTTTACATGTGTATTCTCATTTAAAATCAAACATAAAAAATGTTTAGATATACTATAGCAGGATTCCTTGAAAATGTACCGATTTCCTTGAGAATATCAGTACAAAATGGTGCAAAAAACTGTCAAGCATTTTTGAAAATGTCCCGAAAAAAGCATTT
>ULQB01010892.1_pt1 | contig 11904 bp, 8 predicted proteins | sample 1954041 | NCBI WGS metagenome assembly ULQB01 (sample SAMEA4835644, study PRJEB28245) | human gut metagenome | biome: gut microbiome; material: fecal sample | place: Denmark | collected 2008 | reverse complement strand
CACGATTAATTCGAGCCGCAAAAGTACACATATTTTTTTTATTCTCAAAAAAACTTTCCGCAAAATATTAGCAGACAGACAGATATTCGGCCTTCCGAAGCCACTTCTTCCGGTCTGTGCTCCATGGATGAAGCTCCAAAAACATGACGGAAAGTTTGTGCAATCGGCGGCCTTTTCGTACTTTTGATACGTGTTTCCGCCGTCGCCGACGGTGGTGGAAATCGGGAAACGATACATTATTATATATATAACGACTATGAACACTACCATCCAAGAACGCATCCGGGCCTTGCGCGCCTGGATGAAGCAGGCCGGTGTGGAGGCTTTCGTCATCCCCAGTACCGACCCGCACCTGAGCGAATACGTGGCGCCCCACTGGCAGAGCCGCGAATGGATATCGGGCTTCACGGGCTCGGCGGGCACCGTCGTGGTGACACGGGAGAAAGCGGGGCTGTGGACCGACTCCCGCTACTTCCTACAGGCTGCCAGCCAGCTGGAAGGCACCGGCATCGACCTGTACAAGGAGATGCTGCCCGAAACACCCTCCATCCCCGCCTTCCTCTGTGCCGAGCTGCAGGAAGGTCAGACGGTGGGCATCGACGGCACCGTCTTCTCTACCGAAGCGGCGCGCAGCCTGAAAGAAGAGCTGGCCGCCGCCCGCATCGCCGTGAAGAGCCTGCCCGACCCCATGGACGACATCTGGACCGACCGTCCGCCCCTGCCGCAGGCACCGGCCTTCATCCATGAATTGAAGTATGCCGGGCGCACCTGCGCCCAGAAACTGGAGGCTGTACGCGCTGAGATGCGCCGGGCCGGGGCACAGTGCCTGCTGCTCTCCGCCCTCGACGAGATAGCCTGGACGCTGAACCTGCGCGGCAGCGACGTACACTGCAACCCCGTAGTCGTCAGCTACCTGCTGATTGGCGAACAGGAAGCCTGCTACTTCATCGAGCCGCAGAAGCTGACGTCCTCCGTCCGCGCCTACCTTGAGGAGAACGGCGTCGCCTGCCTGCCCTACGCCGACATCCTCGCCCACCTGCAGGAGCTGCCCGCAGGCAGTCTGATGCTGGAGCCGGGCAAGACCAACTATGCCGTCCGCTCGGCCATACCGCAGCAGTGCCGCGTCATCGAAACCGCCTCGCCGGTCGCTCTGCTGAAAGCGGTGCGCAACGAGCAGGAGATAGCCGGGTTGCGACAGGCCATGCAGCGCGACGGCGTGGCGCTGGTCAAGTTCCTGAAGTGGCTGGAAGAGGCTGTACCCCAAGGCCATGAGACGGAAATCAGCATCGACCGGAAACTGCACGAACTGCGTGCCGCCCAGCCGCTCTACATGGGCGAGAGCTTCGACACCATCGCCGGATACGGTGCCCACGCAGCCATCGTCCACTACGAAGCCACACCCGAAACGGATATTCCGCTGGAGCCCCGCGGCTTCCTGCTGCTCGACTCGGGCGCACAATACCTGGACGGCACTACGGACATCACCCGCACCATCGCCCTGGGCCCGCTGACCGAGGAAGAGAAGACCGACTACACCCTGATACTGAAGGGCCACATCGACCTGGCCATGGCTGTCTTCCCCGAAGGCACGCGCGGCGCACAGCTCGACGTGCTGGCCCGCATGCCCATCTGGCAGCACCGCATGAACTTCCTGCACGGCACGGGGCACGGCGTGGGCCACTTCCTCAACGTGCACGAAGGTCCGCAAAGCATCCGCATGAACGAGAACCCCGTCACCCTGCACGTGGGCATGCTCACCAGCAACGAGCCGGGCGTCTACAAGGCCGGCAGCCACGGCATCCGCACGGAGAACCTCGTGCTCACCGTCCCTGCAGGCGAAGGCCTGTTTGGCCGCTACCTGAAGTTCGAGACCGTCACTCTCTGCCCCATCTGTACCCGCGGCATCGTCCGCGAGCTGCTGACTCCGGCAGAAATCGACTGGCTGAACCAGTACCACCGCAGGGTGTACGAACAACTCTCGCCCAGCCTCGACGAAGACGAACGGCTGTGGCTGGAGAAGGCTTGCAAAAGGATTTAAACAGAGCGGTGAGTGGTTAACGGTAAGCGGTTAGTAAGCATCGTTAACCACTCACCGCTAACCACTAACCGCTAACCACTAAAAGAAATGGCATTAATCAAATCAGTAAGAGGCTTTACGCCCGAAATAGGAGAAAACTGCTTCCTGGCCGACAACGCCACCCTCGTGGGCGACGTGAAGATGGGCCGCGACTGCAGCGTATGGTTCAACGCCGTATTGCGCGGCGACGTCAACTCCATCCGCATCGGCAACGGTGTGAACATACAGGACGGCAGCGTGCTGCACACGCTCTACGAGAAATCGACCATCGAGATAGGCGACCACGTGTCCATCGGCCACAACGTCACCATTCACGGCGCCACCGTGAAAGACTATGCCCTCATCGGCATGGGTGCCACGTTGCTGGACCACGCCGTGGTGGGCGAAGGCGCCATCGTGGCTGCCGGTTCGCTGGTGCTGAGCAACACGGTCATCGAGCCGGGCAGCATTTGGGGCGGCGTACCTGCCAAGTTCATCAAGAAAGTAGACCCCGAACAGGCCAAGGAGCTGAACCAGAAGATAGCGCACAACTACCTGATGTACGCCGGCTGGTACAAGGAATGACCACGCCTACACCATGATAAGCTGACGCCGTGCTTCGTCACCACTTGACAGAGCACGGCGTCAATGTCTCACGAAGCACTGCGTCACACCCCCATGCAGTGCTTCGTGAGGAGGTATGGAAGTACGGGATGGGAACTACAGAGTCCCGGCATCGACAGCGGGAACTGAAGTCAGAAGTTGATCATCTCCAGAATCTTGTCCGTGGCACCGGCCTGGCCGGTGACGTAGTCGCCCGCGCGGCGGCCGGTTGTTTCGAGGAACGCATGGTCGGAGAAGAGGCGGTCGAGCAGACGGTTCAGCTCGTCGCCGTTCTGGATGGAGAAGGCACCCTGAGCCTCGATGAGCTGCACGGCCTCCTGAAACTTCTGATACTTGGGCCCGAAGATGACGGGGATGCCATAGACGGCCGCCTCAAGGGTGTTGTGGATGCCGACGCCGAAGCCGCCGCCGATGTAGGCCACCTCGCCGTAGCGGTAGATGGAAGAGAGCAGGCCGAAGCAGTCGATGATGAGGCAGTCGGCCTTGCGGACGTTCTGTTCGTCGGCACGGGTGTAGCGCACGTAGGGACGCTTCAGCTTGCGCACGATTTCCACCAGATGGCTCTCGTCGATGACGTGGGGCGCAATGATGAGCTTCATCTCGGGATGGCGGTTGAAGTAGTCGATGAACAGGTCTTCGTCGGGCTGCCACGAGCTGCCGGCCACAAAGGTCGGCGCCCCGCCCTTGAAGTCCTCGACCAGCGGCAGGTCCTTGGCCTCGCGGCGGATCTGGAGCACACGGTCGAAGCGCGTATCGCCCACCACGGTGACGCGGTTGATGCCTATCTTGGCCAGGTAGCGCTTGGAGCGGTCGTTCTGCACGAAGAGGTAGTCGAAGTTGCGCAGCACGTTGCGATAAGGCCCTCCGTACCATTTGAAGAAGACCTGCCCGCGGCGGAAGATGGAAGAAACGCTGTACACGGGGATGCGGCGGCGGTGGAGCTCGTCGAGGTAGTTCTTCCAGAACTCATACTTGATGAAGAAGGCCATGCAAGGGTTCACGATGTCGAGAAACTTCCTGACGTTGCGCGGCTTGTCGAAGGGCAGGTAGCACACCACATCGGCCCCACGGTAGTTCTTGCGCACCTCGTAGCCCGACGGCGAAAAGAAGGTGAGCAGGATGCCGTAGCGGGGATACTTGGCACGGATCCGCTCGATGAGCGGGCGGCCCTGCTCGAACTCGCCCAGCGAGGCGGCGTGAAACCAGATGTAGGGCACGTCCTTCTGCAGCTGCTGGCGCAGGAGCTCGTACACCACCCAGTGGCCTTTCATCATCTTGCGGGGCTTGCGGCTGAAAGGCGCGGCCAGATGGACCGCGAGGTCGTAGAGCCCTATTCCCAAATCGTATAACAGCATATCCTCCGAAGATTATGGGTTACTTCCGTTTCATTTCAGCACCTCCACGGCACGCTGGATGCGGCGGATGGTTTCTTCCTTGCCCAGCAGTTCGGTGATGTCGAACATGTGCGGGCCCTTGCACTCGCCTACGACGGCCAGGCGGAAAGCATTCATCACGTTGCCCATGTGGTAGCCCTTCTCCGTAATCCAGCCGATGACGATGTCTTCGGACGGCTTCGAGCTGAAGTCGGCAATGCCGCGCAGCACTTCCACCAGCTCGCCCATGATGCGGGGCGTGTCTTCAGACCAGCGTTTCTTCACGTCCTTCTCGGCATAGGCCTCGGGAGCCACGAAGAAGAAGCGTGCCTGGTCCCAAAGTTCCTTCACAAAGTTGACGCGGCCCTTGACGAGCGACACCACGCGGGTCAGGTACTCGTCGCTGTACTGTGCCGTGTCCACGCCGTGAGCAGCCAGTACGGGCTTGAACAGCCCGGCAATCTCGGCATCGGGCTTGCGGAGAATGTATTCGTGGTTGAACCAGATTCCTTTCTTATAGTCGAACTTGGCACCGGCCTTGCTGCAGTGGCTCAGGTTGAAGAGCTTCACCAGCTCGTCCATCGACATCAGCTCCTGGTCGTTGCCGGGGTTCCATCCCAGCAGGGCGAGGAAATTGATGACGGCCTCGGGCAGGTAGCCGGCCTCGCGGTAGCCCGAAGACACTTCGCCGGTCTTGGGGTCGTGCCATTCCAGGGGGAAGACGGGGAAGCCCAGACGGTCGCCGTCGCGCTTGCTCAGCTTGCCGTTACCTTCGGGCTTCAGCAGCAGGGGCAGGTGGGCAAACTGGGGCATGGTGTCTTCCCAGCCGAAGGCGCGGTAGAGCAGCACATGCAGCGGAGCCGACGGCAGCCACTCCTCGCCGCGGATGACGTGGGACACCTCCATCAGGTGGTCGTCCACGATGTTGGCCAGGTGGTAGGTGGGCAGTTCGTCGGCCGACTTGTAGAGCACCTTGTCGTCGAGGATGGAAGAGTTGATGACCACTTCGCCGCGGATGAGGTCGTGCACATGCACGTCTTCGTTCGGCTCGATCTTGAAGCGCACCACGTACTGCTTGCCCTCGGCAATCAGCGCTTCCACTTCTTCCTTGGAGAGTGTCAGCGAGTTGCGCATCTGCAGACGGGTGGAGGCGTCATACTGGAAGTTGGCCACTTCCTTGCGCTTGGCCTCGAGCTCCTCGGGCGTGTCGAAGGCGATGTAGGCCTTTCCGGCATCGAGCAACACCTTGACGTACTTCTTGTAGATGTCGCGGCGCTCGGACTGGCGGTAGGGACCGTGGTCGCCGCCGAAGCTGACACCCTCGTCGAAGGGGATGCCGAGCCACTTGAACGACTCCAGGATATATTCTTCAGCACCGGGTACGAAACGGTTGCTGTCGGTGTCTTCAATACGGAAAATGAGGTCGCCTCCATGCTGGCGCGCAAAGAGGTAATTGTACAACGCGGTGCGCACACCACCGATGTGCAGAGCTCCTGTCGGACTCGGAGCAAAACGGACTCTGACTCTTCTTTCTGTCATAATCTACCTTACTTTATGAATATTTAGACGGCAAAATTAAGCCTTTTTTTCCACATGATTGTTTTTTTTTGTACTTTTCGCAAAAATTTCAACCGATATGAACAAAATCAACGAGAAAAAGCCGACGCGTTATAGAGATTTGCTATACAAAGCCCTCATTTTCATCGGCAGTGTCTTGGTTATGGTCTACTTCCTGCCGCGTGACGGGAAGTTTAACTATCAGTTTGACATCAACAAGCCCTGGAAATACGGCCAGCTGATGGCCACGTTCGACTTCCCCATCTACAAGACGGACGAAGTGGTGAAACACGAGCAGGACAGCATCCTGGCCCGCTTCCAGCCCTACTACCAGCAGGACAAGGCCGTGGAGGAAGAAGCCCTGAAGAAGCTGAGGACCGACTACCAGAACCACACCCTCATGACGCGCCTGAACTCCAATTACCTGCAATACATCGAAAAAAAACTGAAGGAAGTGTACCAGGCGGGCATCCTCTCGTCCGAAGACATGGAAACGCTGCTCCGTGACAGTACCCAAAGCGTCATGACCGTAAGCGACAAGACGGCCCGGCAGCAAGGCACGGACAAGCTGTTCACCGTCAAGTCGGCCTACCACTACATCCTGACGGCCGACTCCCTGCGCTACAGTCCCTACATCCTGCGCCAGTGTGCCCTGAACAACTACCTGACCTCCAACCTGACCTACGACAGCCTGCGCACCGAGGCTGCCCGCAAGGAGATGCTGGAAAACTATTCGTGGGCCAGCGGCATCGTACTGAGCGGGCAGAAGATCATCGACCGCGGCGAGATTGTCAGCCCCGAGACCTACAACATCCTGGAGAGCCTGCGCAAGGAGTCCATCAAGCGCAGCGACTCGGTGGGACAGCAGCGGCTGATGCTCCTCGGGCAGATACTCTACGTCAGCATCTTCATGCTGTGCTTCATGCTCTACCTCGACCTGTTCCGCAAGGACTACTACGACCGCAAGGGCAGCCTGTCGCTGCTGTTCGCGCTGATGATGTTCTATACCGTCGTGACGACCGTCATGGTGTCCGAGAACCTGTTCAACGTCTACATTCTGCCCTACGCCATGCTGCCGGTCATCATCCGCGTGTTCCTCGACTCGCGCACGGCCTTCCTGACGCACGTCATCACCATCCTGGTGTGCTCCATCTGCCTGCGCTACCCGCACGAGTTCATCCTGCTCCAGATAGCCGCAGGCCTGGTGGCCATCTACAGCCTGCGCGAGCTGTCGCAACGCTCGCAGCTGTTCCGGACGGCGGTACTGGTCATCCTGACGTATGCCGCCCTCTACTTCGCCTTCGAGATGATTACGGAGAACGACGTGTCCAAGCTGAACGCACGGATGTACATGTACTTCATCATCAACGGCATCTTCCTGCTCTTCACCTACCCGCTGCTGTTCGTGCTGGAGAAGACTTTCGGCTTCACCTCGAACGTGACGCTGGTCGAGCTGTCCAACATCAACAACCCGCTGCTGCGCCGCATGTCCGAGACCGTGCCGGGCACCTTCCAGCACTCCATGCAGGTGGCCAACCTGGCAGCCGAGGCGGCCAACCGCATCGGGGCCAAGAGCCAGCTGGTGCGTACCGGCGCCCTCTACCACGACATCGGCAAGATGGAGAACCCCGTGTTCTTCACCGAGAACCAGCGGGGCGGCATCAATCCGCACAAGAACCTGACCTACGAACAGAGCGCCCAAGTGGTCATCAGCCACGTCACCGGCGGCGTGAAGCTGGCCGAGAAGCACAACCTGCCCAAGGTCATCAAGGACTTCATCACCACCCACCACGGCAAGGGGAAGACCAAATACTTCTACATCTCGTGGAAGAACGAACACCCCGGCCAGGAACCCGACGAGGCCCTGTTCACCTATCCCGGCCCGAATCCCTTCACCAAGGAGCAGGCCATCCTGATGATGGCCGACTCGGTGGAAGCCGCCTCGCGCAGCCTGCCGCAGTATGACGAGGAAAGCATCAGCAACCTGGTGGATAAAATCATCGACTCGCAGGTGGCCGAGGGCTACTTCAAGGAGTGCCCCATCACCTTCAAGGACATCGCTACCGTGAAGGAGGTGTTCAAGGAGAAGCTTAAAACCATCTACCACACGCGCATCAGCTATCCCGAACTGAAGAAACAAGATGAGAAAAAGTGAAACCTAACCCCATAAAGCCATGAAACCAACGCCCAAAGAAGAACAGCGCGCCCTGCGCTTCCTGCAACGCAACCAGCTGACGCCGGAGCAGATAGCCGGCTTCAGCTTCATGCAACGCCACACGCCCGAACCCGACCGCCACAGCCGGGCCAATGTCTACGGCCCCGGCATCCTGACCCTGCGGCTGAAGTCGGGCGGAGAGAAGATCCTCATCGTCCACCTGCGCAACCATCCCACGGCCCTGGTGCGCACGCTGGTGGGCCGCGGCATTGCGTTCGACAACCACCCAGACATCACGGCCGGCGGCAGGGGGCCTGCCCAGCCGGTGGTCTACCGCCGCCTGTCGCTCTACCAGTTCTGGTACTTCGTGCTGTTTGTCCTTTGCCTCAGCATGGCCTTCCACACCCTGAACGCCGGACCGTGGGCGGGCATCGTGCTGCCCCTCCTCTTCTTCGGCATGAGTCTCTACAGCATCTACCTGCTGCAGGTGCGCTTCTGCTACCTCCGCCTGGAAGCCGAGCGCCTGACCATCGTCAGTGCCGGACGCGAAATCCACTATGCCTACGACGACCTGCTGAAGGTGAACTTCGACTTTGCCCGCGAGCCGAACGCCACGCATGTCATGGAGGTGCTGGACAACACCTACCGCTACCACCTGTACTACATCGGACGTGTGCCCCGCACGAAGCTACAGGAAATAGCCGAACACCTCCGGCAGGCGGGCATCGATGCCACGTGCAGCCTCAACGACGAGAAGCGGCACTATCACGACGTGTACCATGGGTAATGGAGAATTGAGAATGGAAAATGGATAATGAGAAAGAATTTCCCTTCTATGAATAATTTTCCATTTTCAATTTTCCATTCTCAATTCCCCCAGCAGTCCTGCACAAGCATCCTCCAGCAGGTCGAGCACATACTCGAAGCCGTCAGCGCCGCCGTAATAGGGATCGGGCACGTGGTCGGCATGGGTGAAGCGGGTGCAATAGTCGGTCATGCGCCGGATTTTCCGCTCGGCCTCCACCGAGGGAGCACGTTCCTTCAGGTCTTCGATGTTACGGTCGTCCATGCCGATGATGAGGTCGAAGTCCTCGAAATCGCTGGTACGGACGGGGCGCGAACGGTGCACGAGGTTGTAGCCACGGCGGGCGGCATGGGCACGCATCCGCGGGTCGGGCAGTTCGCCCTGATGGTAACTCAGGATACCGGCGGAGTCTATCACGAACTCATCGGCCAGCCCGGCTTCCTCCACCAGATGCTTCATCACGCCTTCGGCCGAAGACGAACGGCAGATGTTACCCAGGCAGACGAATAGGATGCGATGCTTTTTCGGGGTTTTCAGGTCTTTACTTTCCATACAGTTGCGTTATAATTGTCAAATAAAATCGTTATTCGCCCAGATAAGGTTCCGACAGCCGTCAGAACCGCTTTCAGGCGGAGGCATCGGAATGTTTGAAACATTCGGCCCCTATGTTTCAAACATAAGGCTTCTATGTTTCAAACATAAGGGGGCTGGGGTTGAAACCTAAGGAAGCCGCGGTTAAAACCTCCCGATGTATCTGTCAAAAAAAATAATAAGACGAATACTGCGTCATTCCGGCCTTGAGCCGGAATCCACAACTACACGGACAATCGGCAGACTATGGATCCCGCATCAAGTGCGGGATGACAAAACGGTAACGTTTCTTCTTTTTTCGAACCTCACTTTGCCAGCCCGATCCCCACATACTCCTTGAACCGCCGCACGTCGGAATTCAGAATCAGTGCCTCGGGGAAGTCGGCCTCCCGAACCAGCTCGAGCACGTATTCGTAGTTGGCGATGTCGAACGAGATGTGGGCGTCGCTGCCCAGGATGACGGGCACTTCATACTGCTTGCACAGACGGAGGATTTCCAGGTTGTTGGGGCGGGCCTCCTCCTTGTGGCGACAGGGCTTCAGAGAGCTGTTGTTGATTTCGAGCAGTGTGTGGTGCTCCTTCGCCGCCCGGACAAGGGGTTCGAACAGCAGGCGGGCCGTACCGTCGCCGGGATGGCTGATGATGTGGATGTAGGGGTTGGCTATCACGCGCAGCAGGCCCTGTGTGTTCTCCTCGGGCGTGCCCGGCTGGTAGCACAGCGAATGGATGCCGGCAATGCGCAGGTCGAGCTTCTCCATATAACTCTCGTCAAGGTCGAGCCGCCCCGTCGTATCAAGGATGTTGATTTCCGCTCCCAGCAGCAGGTCTATCCCATACATGCGGCGGGGCACGACGTGCAGGTTGCGGAAGTAAATCAGGTCGCAGGTGCCGGGGATGCCGGGCGTATGCTCGGTGATGCCCAGCAATTCCAGTCCCTTGTCGGCCGCGGCCTGCGCCATCTCCTGCAGGGTGCTGAAGGCATGCCCGCTGGCCAGGGTGTGCGTGTGTACGTCTAATGCTATTTTCATATTTGTATTCGTATATATATGATGCTACATCGGGTCGACATCGTAATAGACGATGAGCGACTTGAAACGGTCTTCGGCCACCATCTCGCGCTGCACCTGCACCAGCAGCTGGCGGGCGCGGGCCATGGGGGCGTTGACCTCTATCTTGAGGACAATCTTGCGGATGAACAGCGTCTGTATGCGGGCCACGGGCGGCTTGTCGGGGCCCAGCACCCGTGTGCCGAAGACAGCGCGCAGCTTGGCGGCCATGGTCTGTGCCATGACGTCGAGCAGCTGCTCGTTGCGGTGCTTCAGGTAGACGTACACCAGCCGGTAGTAGGGCGGATAGCGGAACAGCTGCCGCTCGGCCAGCTGCCCGGCCACCATCCCCTCGAAGTCGTTGTGCATCACCTGCGCGATGATGGGGTGGTCGATGCTCTTGGTCTGCAGCACCACCCGCCCGCGCTTGTTCTTGCGCCCGGCCCGGCCGGCCACCTGTGCCATGAGCTGGAAGGCACGCTCGTAGGCGCGGAAGTCGGGATAGTTCATCATGGTGTCGGCATTGAGGATGCCCACCACGCTGACGTGGTCGAAGTCCAGCCCCTTGGATACCATCTGCGTGCCGATGAGGATGTCCGTCCGTCCCTGCTGGAAGTCGTGGATGATGCGTTCGTAGGCCGCCCGTGTACGGGTGGTGTCCAGGTCCATGCGGGCCACGCGGGCCTCGGGGAAGATGGCCTTCACATCGTCTTCAATCTTCTCCGTGCCGAAGCCGCGATTGCGCAGGTCCACCCCCTCGCAGGCGGGACACTGTCGGGGCACGGGCTGCGTGTAGCCGCAGTAATGGCAGGTCAGCTGGTTGAGCCCCTTATGATAGGTGAGGCTGACGTCACAATTCTTGCACTTGGGCACCCAGCCGCACGTGTGGCACTCGATCATCGGTGCGAAGCCGCGGCGGTTCTGGAAGAGGATGACCTGCTCCTTCTGCTCCAGCGCCTCGCGCACGTATTGCAGCAGCAGGGGCGAGAAGGGACCGTTCATGCGCTTCTTGCGCTGCAGTTCCTTGATGTCTACCGGAATGATTTCGGGCAGCTGGATTTCCTTGTAGCGCTCCTTCAGCTCCACCAAGGCATACTTGCCGCCCTCGGTAGCGTTGTACCAGCTCTCCACACTGGGCGTAGCGGTTCCCAGCAGGGTCTTGGCCCCGCACATGGAGGCCAGCACGATGGCCGCATTGCGGGCGTGGTAGCGGGGAGCGGGGTCCTGCTGCTTGTAGGTATTCTCGTGCTCCTCGTCGACGATGACCAGTCCCAGCCGCTGGAAGGGCAGGAAGAGGGACGAGCGTACGCCGAGGATGATGTCGTAGGGTTCCTGGGAGAGCTGCTTCTGCCACACCTCCACCCGCTCGGCATCGGGGAACTTGGAATGGTAGATGCCCAGCCGGCTGCCGAAGACCCGCTTCAGGCGTTCGGTAATCTGGGTGGTCAGGGCGATTTCGGGCAGCAGATAGAGCCCCTGCCTGCCCTGCCGGAGGGCCTCATCAATGAGGTGGATATAGATTTCGGTCTTGCCGCTGGACGTGACGCCGTGGAGCAGGCAGACATTCTTCTCGCGGAACGATGCCCGGATTTCGTCGAGGGCGCGCTGCTGGTGGACGTTCAGTTCGTTGAGGGGCTGCAAGGCCTGCGAAACGGTCTCGAGCCGCCCCACTTCCTGGTGATAGACCTCGAACACGC
>ULQB01014521.1_pt1 | contig 11957 bp, 6 predicted proteins | sample 1954041 | NCBI WGS metagenome assembly ULQB01 (sample SAMEA4835644, study PRJEB28245) | human gut metagenome | biome: gut microbiome; material: fecal sample | place: Denmark | collected 2008 | reverse complement strand
CAGTGCGGCGGGCGCACTGGTATCCATGGTGGGAGATCTGACAGCTTCCGCCATCAAGCGTAATTACGGCATCAAGGATTATGGAAAACTCATTCCGGGACACGGCGGTATCCTGGATCGTTTCGACAGCGTCATTTTTACGGCGCCGCTCATCTATTTCCTTGCCGCTAATTTGATTGTATTGTAATTTTGGGAGAGACCTATGATGAAGATAGCTATTTTGGGATCGACAGGCTCCATTGGGACACAGACGTTAGATATTGTGCGGGAGCAGGGCGACATACAGGTGACGGCGATTGCGGCCGGAAGCAACATCAAAAAGCTGGAAGAGCAGATGAGAGAGTTTCATCCGCTGCTGGTATGCGTTTTTCAGAAGGACGCCGCCAAAGAACTGCGCGATCGCACGAAGGATCTGAATATCCGCGTGGTGTCCGGCATGGATGGACTTCTGGAGGTGGCGGTACAGCCGGAGAGTGAGATCCTTGTGACGGCGATTGTCGGGATGCTCGGCATAAGACCGACGATTGCAGCCATTGAAGCGGGGAAAAAGATTGCACTTGCGAACAAGGAGACGCTTGTGACGGCAGGTCATATCATTATGCCGCTGGCAAAAAAATGCGGCGTGCCGATTCTGCCGGTCGACAGCGAGCACAGTGCTATTTTCCAGTCGCTGCAGGGAGAAAACGGGAACCGCATTGCGAAGATTCTTCTCACGGCGTCCGGCGGACCGTTCCGCGGGAAAAAGCCGGAAGATCTGGCGCACATTCAGGTGGGGGATGCGCTGCGTCATCCGAACTGGACAATGGGACGCAAGATCACGATCGATTCGTCAACGCTTGTCAATAAAGGCCTGGAAGTCATGGAGGCAAAGTGGCTGTTTGATGTGGAGCTGGAGCAGATTGAGGTGGTTGTCCATCCGCAGAGTGTGATCCACTCCGCGGTGCAGTATGAGGACGGCGCAGTCATTGCGCAGCTCGGCACACCGGATATGCGTCTGCCGATCCAGTATGCGCTCTATTATCCGAAGCGCAGACCGCTCTCGGGCGACAGACTGGATCTGTTTGCATTGGGACAGCTGACGTTTGAGAGACCGGACACGGAGACGTTCCGCGGTCTTGCGTTAGCCTATCAGGCGATGCGCCGCGGCGGCAATATTCCGACGGCATTTAATGCGGCGAATGAAAAGGCGGTAGCGCTTTTCCTGGATCGAAAAATTGCCTATCAGCAGATCCCGGAGATGATTGAATCGTGTATGGAGGCAGCTGATTTTATTGCCAATCCGACGGTTGATGAGATCCTGGAGACGGAGGCAGCCGCATATGAACACATTGCAGGCAAATGGGGAAAGGTTTTTGCATGAAGATTATTATCGCAATTCTGATATTCAGTCTGATTATTATTTTTCATGAACTGGGGCATTTCCTTCTGGCGAAGGCAAACGGAATCCGGGTGAATGAATTCTGTCTCGGGCTGGGACCGAAAGTGTTTGGCATCACAAAGGGAGAGACGACATACTCCCTGCATCTGTTCCCGATCGGTGGAGCGTGCATGATGGAGGGAGAGGATACGGAGAGCGAGGACGGCAGGGCGTTCGGGAAAAAATCAGTCTGGGCGCGCATCAGTGTGGTGGCTGCCGGGCCGGTATTCAATTTCCTGATGGCGTTTGTCTTTGCTTTTATTCTGTTATGCAATATCGGCTATGATCTGCCGGTGCTCGCCGGAGTGACGGAGGGATATCCGGCCGAGGAGGCGGGAATGCAGGCGGGAGATACAATCTTAAAGATTGATCACACCCGGATACATTTTTTCCGGGACATCAGCGCCTACACACAGTTTCATTCCGGGGACGCGGTCACAGTGACCTATGAGCGGGACGGAGAACGCTATCAGACGGTGCTCACGCCCAAATATAACGAAGAATACGGCTATTATATGTACGGCTTTCAGGGAAGCGCGCAAAAGACGAAAGGTTCTGTGCTTTCCAATTTAAAATACAGCGTATATGAGGTGGAATACTGGATCCGGGTGACGATTGACAGCCTGAAGTCTCTGGTGGGCGGAAAGGTGAGCGTCAATGACATGAGCGGTCCGGTCGGGATCGTCAATATGATCGGGGACAGCTATGAGCAGAGCGTGACGTACGGCTATTATATGGTATTTTTGCAGATGCTTTATATTGCGATCTTCTTATCGGCGAACCTCGGTGTGATGAATCTGCTGCCGCTTCCGGCGCTGGACGGAGGCAGACTATTGTTTCTGATTGTCGAGGTGATCCGCGGAAAGCGCGTCGATCCCGACAAGGAAGGCATGGTGCATTTTATTGGCATGATGCTGTTGTTTGCACTCATGTTCTTTACATTTTTTAACGATATCCGCAAGCTGTTCGGATAGAAAGGCAAAAAGATGACAAAAGTAGTGAAAATTGGCGACCGGGTGATCGGCGGAGGCAATCCGATCCTGATCCAGTCCATGACAAATACAAAGACGGAGGACGTGGCTGCAACTGTGGCGCAGATTCAGGCGCTTACCGCTGCCGGATGTGATATTATCCGCTGCGCCGTGCCGACTATGGAGGCGGCGGAGGCATTGACCGAGATCAAAAAGCAGGTGAGCATTCCCGTTGTGGCAGATATTCATTTTGATTACCGCCTGGCGCTTGCCGCGATCGAGCACGGTGCGGATAAGATCCGCATCAATCCGGGAAATATCGGAAGTACAGAGCGTGTGCGCGCAGTGGTGGATACCGCAAAAGAGCGCGGTATTCCGATCCGTGTCGGCGTCAACAGTGGATCTCTGGAAAAAGATCTTGTGGAAAAATATCACGGTGTGACGGCGGAGGGGATTGTCGAGAGCGCCCTCGATAAAGTACATCTGATCGAGGATATGGGGTATGACAATCTGGTCATCAGCATCAAATCCTCCGATGTGATGATGTGCGTGAAGGCGCACGAGCTGATTGCGACACAGACGGATCATCCGCTGCATGTCGGTATCACGGAGTCCGGCACCATCATCAGCGGCAATATCAAATCTTCGATCGGACTGGGACTCATTCTGCATCAGGGAATCGGTGATACAATCCGCGTATCGCTCACGGGAGACCCGTTGGAGGAGATCAAGTCCGCGAAGCTGATTCTGCGTACCTTAGGGCTGCGCAAAGGCGGTGTGGAGGTCGTGTCCTGTCCGACCTGCGGCAGAACCAGAATCGATCTGATCGGGCTTGCCAACCAGGTGGAAAATATGGTGGCAGACATCCCGTTAGACATCAAGGTGGCGGTTATGGGCTGCGTTGTCAACGGACCGGGTGAGGCAAAGGAAGCGGATATCGGTATTGCCGGAGGAATCGGAGAGGGACTCTTGATCAAGAACGGGGAAGTGTATAAAAAGGTGCCGGAGGGCGAACTGCTTGAGGCATTGCGCTATGAGCTGCTGCACTGGAATGAGCAGCAGAAGTAGAACAGACTGAGGAAGAAGTGAGAAAAGGGCATGGCAAAACGGTTTTTTGATGTATTTCCATCACTGCAGGTAGAAGGCGACATGAAAAATCTGCTGACGGAGACGGAAGTAACGAAGGTGGGCATGAATCATGAGCGCAATCATCTGCGCGTCTATTTGAGCAGCACGCGTCTGATTCACAAGAAGGATATCCGCCAGTTGGAATCTGCCATTGCACAACAGATTTTTAAGGGCAGAATGATGCAGGTCAAGGTCATTGAAAAGTATCATCTCTCGGAACAGTATACACCAGAAAAGCTGCTTGATCTGTACCGCGACAGTATTTTAGAGGAACTGAAAGATTACAGCCTGATGGAATACAATCTGCTTCGGACGGCAAAGATGGAGTTTACGAGTGAAAGCCACATGCTGCTCACACTGGAGAACACCATTATCGCACAGACGCGTTCCCATGAGATCGTGGAGTTTTTAGAGAAGGTAATCTGTGAGCGATGCGGACTCGATCTGGCAGTGGAGCTTGCCTACGAGGAACCGAAGGAGAGCAAATACAAGAAAAACAGTGATCTGCAGATACAGTTTGAGATCAAAAACATCATGAAAAAGGTACATATCCGCAATGACGACGGGGAGAGTGTGCCGGCGGTTGCAGAAGGCGGTGCCGAGGCGTCTTCCGATGGCACAACAACATCTGGTGGTGCAGGCGGCAATGCCACCACAAATACCGTTTCTTCTGCAAAAAATACTGCAAAATCTGCAGAACATGCAGGAAAAACTGCAGGAAACGGCGAAAAAGGGAAGAAGGAATTCAAGCGCAGATTCGAGGGCGGCGGCCTTAAGAAGTCGGACAATCCGGATGTGATCTACGGACGTGATTTTGAGGATGAACCGATCGCGATCGAGAAGATTGTGGGAGAGATGGGAGAGGTGACGATCCGCTGCCAGGTCATGACGTTAGAGACCAGAGAGATCCGGAATGAGAAGACGATCGTGATTATGTCCGTGACGGATTTTACCGATTCGATTGTGTTAAAAATCTTTACCAGAAACGATCAGCTGCAGGAACTGCTTGACGGGGGACTCGCAAAGGGAGCGTTTTTAAAGATCAAGGGTGTGACGACGATCGACAAGTTCGACAGTGAGCTTACGATCGGTTCTGTGGTCGGCATCAAAAAGATTGCGGATTTTACGTCCACACGTGCAGACACCAGCCCGGAGAAGCGCGTGGAGTTGCACTGCCATACGAAGATGAGCGATATGGATGGCGTCTCGGATGTCAAGGATATTGTAAAACGCGCCATGAAGTGGGGACACAAGGCGATTGCCATCACGGACCACGGCGATGTACAGGCTTTCCCTGACGCGAACCATGCGGTTCCGCCGGATTCAGATTTTAAGATCATCTACGGCGTGGAGGCGTATCTGGTGGATGACCTGAAGGATATTATCGTTGACTCAAAAGGACAGAGCTTAAATGACAGCTATGTCGTATTTGACCTGGAGACAACCGGACTTTCGCCGGATAAGAATAAGATCATTGAGATCGGTGCCGTCAAGGTGGTGGACGGAGCTATCACGGAGCGTTTTTCGACCTTCGTCAATCCGGAGGTGCCGATCCCGTATAATATTGAGCAGCTGACGTCCATCAAGGATGACATGGTGCTCGATGCGCCCAGGATTGAGGAGATCCTGCCCGAATTCATGAAGTTCTGCGAGGAGACCGTCATGGTGGCACACAATGCGGAGTTCGATACCGGATTCATCCGCAAGAACTGCGAGCGCATGGGACTGCCGTTTGATTTTACCATCGCAGATACCGTGGCGCTGGCGAGAATCCTGCTGCCGCAGTTAAACCGTTTCAAGCTGGATACCGTGGCAAAGGCGGTCGGTGTATCGCTGGATCACCATCACCGGGCGGTCGATGACGCGGCATGTACGGCGGAGATTTTTGTCAAGTTTATCGAGATGCTTCATGAACGCGGCATGGAGACGTTAGACGATGTGAACCAGATGGGCGCGACGTCGCCGGAACTTGTGAAAAAGTTAAAGAGCCATCACGCGATCATACTGGCGACAAACGATATCGGACGCATCAATCTCTACCGTCTGGTCTCCATGTCACACCTGACCTATTTTCACAAGACACCGCGTGTGCCAAAGAGCGAATTTGTAAAGTACAGAGAGGGACTGCTGCTCGGATCTGCCTGTGAGGCAGGCGAACTCTACCGTGCGATTTTAGACGGCAGACCGGAGGAGGAGATCATCCGTCTTGTGAAGTTTTACGACTATCTGGAGATTCAGCCGATCGGCAACAACAGTTTCATGCTGCGGGATGAGAAGAGCGCCATCAACTCTGTCGAGGAGCTGCAGGATATCAACCGGCGGATTGTAAAGCTGGGCGAGACATTCAACAAGCTGGTGGTCGCCACCTGCGACGTGCATTTCCTTGATCCGGAGGATGAGGTATACCGCCGTATCATCATGGCGGGCAAGGGATTTAAGGATGCCGATGACCAGGCACCGCTGTTCCTTCGGACAACGGAGGAGATGTTAAAGGAGTTCGAGTATCTCGGAAGCACCAAGGCGGAGGAGGTTGTCATCACGAATCCCGGCAAGATTGCCGATATGTGTGAGAAGATCGCACCGGTGCGCCCGGACAAGTGCCCGCCGGTCATTGAGAATTCCGATCAGATGCTGCGTGACATCTGCTACACCAAGGCGCACAGCATGTACGGCGAGGAGCTTCCGTCCATCGTGAAGGAGCGATTGGACCGTGAGCTGAATTCCATCATTTCCAACGGCTATGCCGTAATGTATATCATTGCACAGAAACTGGTGTGGAAGTCCAACGAGGACGGTTATCTGGTAGGCTCCAGAGGTTCGGTCGGATCTTCGTTCGCGGCGACCATGTCCGGTATCACGGAGGTCAATCCGCTGCAGGCACATTACCGCTGTGCCTACTGCAAGTACAGCGACTTTGATTCGCCGGAGGTCAAGGCGTTCTCCGGGCGAAGCGGATGTGATATGCCGGATAAGATCTGTCCGGTCTGTGGCAAGAAGCTGGTAAAAGACGGGTTTGACATTCCGTTTGAGACGTTCCTGGGATTCAAGGGAAACAAGGAGCCGGATATCGACCTGAACTTTTCCGGTGAATATCAGAGTAAAGCGCATGCCTACTGTGAGGTTATTTTCGGATACGGTCAGACATTCCGTGCCGGAACGATCGGTACGCTGGCGGACAAGACGGCGTTCGGATACATCAAGAATTACTACGAGGAGCGCGGTGTCCACAAGCGGAACTGTGAGATTGACCGTATTGTGCAGGGATGCGTCGGCGTCCGCAGGACGACGGGACAGCACCCGGGCGGAATCGTCGTGCTTCCGGTGGGAGAGGAGATCAACACGTTTACGCCGGTACAGCATCCGGCGAACGATATGACGACAGCGACGGTAACGACACATTTTGATTATCACTCGATCGACCACAACCTGTTAAAACTCGATATTCTCGGACACGATGATCCGACGATGATTCGTATGCTGCAGGATCTGACGGGAATTGACCCGACAACGATCCCACTCGACGATGAGTCGGTCATGTCCTTATTTAAAAATACATCGGCACTTGGTGTGACGCCGGATGACATTCATGGAATTCCGCTCGGATGTCTCGGTATTCCGGAGTTTGGAACCGATTTCGCCATGCAGATGGTTATCGATGCCAAGCCGCAGGAGTTCTCGGATCTGATCCGTATCTCCGGTCTGTCCCACGGTACGGATGTATGGCTCGGCAATGCGCAGACACTCATCGAGCAGGGACTGGCAACGATTTCCACAGCGATCTGTACCCGTGACGATATCATGATCTACCTGATCCAGAAGGGACTTGACAGTGAGCAGTCCTTCACGATCATGGAGTCGGTGCGTAAGGGAAAAGGCTTAAAGGAAGAGTGGAAGACGGAGATGCGCGCGCATGATGTGCCGGAGTGGTACATAGATTCGTGTCTGAAGATCAAGTACATGTTCCCGAAGGCACATGCGGCGGCATATGTTATGATGGCATGGCGTATCGCCTACTGTAAGGTATATTATCCTCTTGCTTACTATGCGGCATATTTCTCGATCCGCGCGACGGGATTTAACTATGAGATCATGTGCCAGGGCAAGGAGCGTCTTGAATATTTTTACAAGGATTACACGCGGAGAAAAGATTCGCTCTCCAAAAAGGAGCAGGATACTTACCGCGATATGAAGATCGTGCAGGAGATGTATGCCAGAGGATTTGATTTTACACCGATCGACGTGTACCGTGCAAAGCCGGACCGTTTTCAGGTGATTGACGGCAAACTCATGCCGGCGTTAAACACGATCGATGGTATGGGCGACAATGCTGCGATTGCGGTTGCCGAGGCGGCAAAGGACGGCAAGTTTTTGTCTAAGGACGACTTCAGGCAGCGCACCAAGGCGACCAAGACGGTCATTGATCTTATGGCAGATCTGGGACTGCTCGGCGAACTGCCGGAGTCGAACCAGCTGTCGCTGTTTGATTTTGCATAAAAGCAGAAAAAAGGCGATTATCTTTGGGATAACCGCCTTTAAAATTACAGTAGGGAAGAGAAAAAAATAACATCTGAATCAGCAGGACTGAAACAGATGTTATTACTTTTCCTAAGCTCTTTCTACTTTGCCGGACTTTAAACAGGAAGCACATACATATAACTTCTTCGGTGTTCCGTTCACTTTACAGCTGACACGCTTGATGTTCGACTTCCACATTCTATTTGATCTTCTATGAGAATGGCTCACGTTGTTACCGAAATGAGCGCCCTTTCCACAAACTGCACATTTTGCCATGATTTTGCACCTCCTTGCATATTTTATCCTGGTGATGCAGGACTTGCCCGCACATTCTACAGGTAAAACCTGTATAGCATACAGGCTCACAACATGATTATTCTATCAGAAGAAAGTACATATTGCAAGCAAAATTTAAAAAAAATATAAAATTCAAAAAACAGGGCTATGAATTTGTGCAAAAAGCGGTTATAATAGCAATAAACTAGCGTTAATATGGCTTTGAAAGGAGCATCGTATTATATGAATGGACATATGGAGACCCAGTTGGGCAAGGTTACAATAGATCCGGAAGTGATCGCAACGTATGCAGGATCGGTTGCAGTGGAATGTTTTGGAATTGTCGGTATGGCTGCAGTCAACATGAAGGACGGTCTGGTGAAGCTTTTAAAGAAGGATTATCTCACGCACGGCATCAATGTCGTCATTGATGAGGAGAACAAGATCACGATCGATTTTCATGTGATCGTATCTTACGGCGTCAGCATCATCACGGTATCCGATAATCTGATCGAGACGGTAAAATATAAGGTCGAGGCGTTTACCGGAATGGAAATTAAGAAAATGAACATCTACGTCGAAGGCGTACGAGTGATTGATTAAGGAGGATTTTTGAGGTGGAGATCACTACGATAAATGCCGAGGCTCTCGCAAAAGCGTTTCTGGCCGGAGCGAAAAACTTGGAAGCAAAGAAAGAGTGGATCAACGAACTGAATGTATTCCCGGTTCCAGATGGAGATACCGGTACCAACATGTCGATGACGATCATGTCTGCCGCGAAGGAAGTGGCGGCGATGGCAGAGCCGGACATGAAGTCGCTTGCAAAGGCAATTTCCTCCGGTTCCCTCCGCGGAGCGAGAGGTAATTCCGGCGTCATTCTTTCCCAGCTGTTTCGCGGGTTTACCAAGGTTATTGCAGAGTATGATGAGATTGACGTGCAGGTATTGTCCGATGCGTTTGAGAAGGCAGTAGAGACCGCATACAAGGCGGTTATGAAGCCGAAGGAAGGTACGATTCTTACGGTTGCCAAAGGGATGGCGGTACGTGCGGTAGAGCTGAGCGAGGAGGAGACGACCGATCTGCTTGCGTTCTGCGAGGAAGTCATCAAAGAGGGCGATCATGTCCTTAGCATGACGCCGGATATGCTTCCGGTATTAAAACAGGCGGGAGTTGTGGATTCCGGCGGACAGGGTCTGATGCAGGTGATGAAGGGTGCGCTTGACTCCCTGCAGGGCAAGGAGATCGATTACTCGATTGAGACACCGGAGAAGCAGCCGGCGGCCGAGACGGGAAGTGCTTCCTACAATATTGATGCACAGGCAGCACAGGAGATCAAGTTTGCGTACTGTACCCAGTTTTTGATTATGTTGGAGAAGCCGATTTCCACAAGACAGGAGACGGAGTTCAAAGAGTACTTAGAGAGCATCGGTGATTCGATCGTTGTTGTCGCTGATGACGAGATTGTAAAGGTGCATGTGCACACGAACGATCCGGGACTTGCAATGCAGCGGGGACTGACTTACGGAAGCCTTACGACGATCATCATTGAGAATATGAAGTTAGAGCGTGACGAGAAGATCTCTGCACTCAAGGAAAAGGAGATGCAGTCGGAGACTATCGAGGACGTGGAGAAGCAGCTGAAGGGCGAGGAGGCTCCAAAAGAGCAGGAACCACCGAAGGAGATGGGCTTTATCTCTGTCAGCATCGGCGACGGTATCAATGAGATCTTTCAGGGACTTGGCGTGGACTACATTATCGAGGGCGGTCAGACGATGAACCCGAGCACCGAGGATATGTTAAACGCCATCGAAAAAGTGAACGCGAAGAATATCTTTATTCTTCCGAATAACAAGAATATTATTCTCGCAGCCAATCAGGCAGCCTCTCTTGTGGAGGACAAAAAGATCATCGTGATCCCGACCAAGACGATCCCGCAGGGAATCACGGCGCTCATCAACTATATTCCGGACAGCACACCGGAGGAGAATGCAGAGCGCATGAGCGAGGAGCTTGGCACGGTAAAGACCGGTCAGGTGACCTATGCGGTGCGCGATACCGTGATCGATGACAAGGAGATCAAGCAGGATGATTTTATGGGCATCGGCGATCAGGGAATCCTTGCCGTTGGGAAGGAGCTTGAGGCTACGGTGTTGGATATGATCGAACAGCTCATCGATGAGGATTCGGCGATTGTCAGCATCTACTACGGGGAGGATGCCAGGGAAGATGCAGCGAATGCGATCGGTGAAAAGATCACAGAGGCGCATCCGGATGTCGAGGTGGAAGTCCACTATGGCGGACAGCCGATCTATTATTACGTGATCTCCGTCGAGTAAGACGAAAAGTGTAAATAACATAAGCACAGGCAGGGCTGCTGCACGGACATCGCTTGAGGCGGTTGACGGTGCGGCAGCCTTTTTCTAAAGGAAACAGAGTATGAATCAGAATACATCCATAATAGAGATCAAGGGAATCGGGGAAAAGACAGCCGCCCTGTTCCAGAAATTAAATATCGAAACGGTGGGGGATCTGCTACTTCATTATCCGAGGACGTATGTGCAGTTCCCGGTAGCAAAAGAAGTGGCGGAGGTCACTGACGGCGAGACGGCGGCGGTACTCGGCAGGGTGAGAAAGACACCCGTTGTGAGACGCACGAGAAGCATGCCGGTCACGGTGACGACCATCGGCACGGATGAGGCGGAACTTGAACTGGTGTGGTTTCGGATGCCATACATCAAAAGTCAGCTTGCACCGGGCAATACCTATGTATTCTACGGGAAAGTGGCGCGCAAAGGCAGCCGTCTTGTGATGGAGCAGGCAGCCATCTATTCCGGGGAAGCGTACGCCGCCATGGAGCAGGCATTTTTGCCGGTGTATGGTCTGACTGGAGGAATCTCGAACAATCTGGTCACAAAGACCGTGCGCTCGGTGCTCGGCAGAGAAGAACTGTTTAAGGAATATCTGCCCCGGGAGATCCGCAGCCGCTACAAACTCTGCGAGTACAATTATGCGATCAAAGAGATTCATTTTCCGGAAAATATGGACACGCTGATTGCAGCGCGCAACCGTCTCGTGTTCGATGAGTTTTTCCTCTTTATTTTAAATATGCAGTACCACAAGGAGAAGCGGAGCAAGGAAGCCAACGAATTTGAATTCCGGGAGGATTCCTTTACCGATGAGCTGATTGCCAGGCTGCCGTATGAGCTGACCGGCGCGCAGAAGCGGGCGCTCTCGGAAGTGAAGCGCGATATGCGAAGCCCTTATGTCATGCAGCGGCTGATTCAGGGAGATGTCGGTTCCGGAAAGACGATCATAGCATTTTTAGCGATGGCGGATGCCGCGCACAATGATTACCAGTCGGCGATCATGGCACCGACGGAAGTGCTTGCCAGACAGCACTATGAGACGTTTCAGAAGCTGTGCGAAGAGTTTGGATTAAAGATTCCGGTGGTACTTCTCACCGGTTCCATGACGGCGCGGCAGAAGCGCATGGCATACGAGGCACTGCAGCTTTATCCAAATGCGATGGTGGTCGGAACGCACGCACTGATCCAGGAGCGCGCCATCTACGATAACCTGGCGCTCGTCATCACAGACGAGCAGCACCGTTTCGGCGTCCGCCAGCGGGAAATATTTGCGGAAAAGGGCAG
>ULQB01072467.1_pt1 | contig 12287 bp, 10 predicted proteins | sample 1954041 | NCBI WGS metagenome assembly ULQB01 (sample SAMEA4835644, study PRJEB28245) | human gut metagenome | biome: gut microbiome; material: fecal sample | place: Denmark | collected 2008 | reverse complement strand
GCTTGACTGCAGCGTTAAGAACAGGATTGTCATCAAAATTAACTTTTTCATTGTATCGTTTTTTTTATAGTTGGCATATGCGGTGTTGTCATAAGTATTTCAACATCTTTGTCATTTGGGTTCTGTGGGGGATACGACATAATGCCTTTCGCATTCTCTTTATCGTCAAATCCAAATGTGTGGAATATTTCATGCAATCGATTCATTTGTGTATCAAAATCTATGTTCATTAAAATGTGTGTTTTTAATTGTGTTATTCCTCCAACAACAGTGTAGGAACCATCAATATGCTCTTCTCTTCTTAACTTAGAATTTGTTTGATCGTTACGTCTGAAAGTATTTCCTATATTGAATCCTTCAAAATTATCAGCAGAGGCCATGGCTTCGGCTTTTACTTGGTCAGCACCAATGAAAGTCAAATCAAAAACAACCGAATACCCAGAATATTTGCCGTTGGTTACGACTAATTCCAAATTATTGAGGTGTTTTGAAATTGAGTTGTTCAACTCTTCGATTTCAGACAGAGAATAACCTGGAACTTTTTTTGTTTCAGAATACAATGAACCTATATCCGATGTAACAACATAATAATCAGCTTTGATTGTCACAGTCTTATTTCCTTCATCTATAATTCTTATAGCTTTTTTCCCATCCAAATCCACGTTGCATACCGGGTTGTTTGCGCAGTAGGCGTAGGGGGAGAGGGATGGGTAGGATAGAGCGAGCGGGTCGGGAATGGTGAAGCGCACGAGCAGAGGGTCGTAGAAGCGGGCTTCGTTGTCATACCAGTCGATGCTCTCGAACTGCTCGAATTCCTTACCCACGTGCATGCGCCGCGTGGCTGGGATGCTGTTGGGCGCCTTGTAGACGGGCAGCCCGGAGGCGTAGTAGCAAACAGCCTGCTCCACCGTGCCGGCGCTGTCGGTTACAGCCACGATGCTGCCAAGCGAGTTACGCACGTAGCGGTGGCTGTGCCAGCGTCCGTTGTCGTCCTTGGAGAAGAATCCGCCGCTCCACTCCAGGCGGCGAGTCCTGCCGCCGATGCGCAGCACGTCGCCGTAGTATTCGCGGAGGGTGGATCGCGCCCGCTTCTGCTCGCGCACCACCGTGTCGCCGTTCTCAACGCGAGTCACGGTCGTGACGTAATAGCTTGTCTCCGTCTCGCGCTCCTTCACGCCGTCGGCGTTGTAGCTCAGGCTCAGTGTGTTGCCGTTGTCCATCGTGAAGCGTATCGGCAGGTGACGGTCGTTGTAGAGAATTGATGCGATGCGGCGTGTGCGGTCGGCGGTTATGCGCCCGCACTGGTCGTAGGCAATCGGACGGTCGTATTCACCCTCTGCAAACCTCGGCGCATATACCGCCATCGCTGGCGACGATGAGTCGACGATGCGGCTCACGCGGTTGCCCTCGTATTCGATTGCAGCCTCCTGCACCGCTGGGTATCCGCGGTTTATCATCGTGACATTGCCGTTGAGGTCGTAGTCGAACGTCTCGGAGAAAAGCTCCGTGAACGGCGACAGGTTGCTCTCCCCGCATATCGCCGCCGTCAGGAAGCGTCGGTCGCCGTAGTCGTACTCCATGCGCTGGACGAACTTCTCTCCGCCGTAGGCAACGCTTGTGGTTTTTTCCGCCACCAAGCCATTGGCGGCGAAGGAGAGCGTCTCGCTGTAGCTGTTGTTGGCAATGGCAGTGACGCGCCCCTCCGCATCGAGCGTGTAGCCGGTCGCACCGTCGCTGCCGCCGCTCCGTCTCACAAGTCTGCCGGCGGCGTCATAGTCGTGGTAGGCACGCTCCCATTTTCCGCCGTCCACCCGGATTTCCTCCGCATATAGCTGCCCACCGTCCTGCATGTATGAGAAACAGCGGTCGATGGTCACCTCGTCGGGATTCGTCTGAAACTCGCCTTGCGGCAGCGACAGCACGGTGCGGCAGCGCGTTGGACGCCCGATGAAATTGCAGTCGGTGAACGTGCTTTCGATGAATTCCGCCGAGTACTGCCTGCGGCACCGGGCGCGCTCGCGTCCGCGGCGGTCGTAGAGCCACACCGTGAACTCCGGGAACCCCATGCCGCCCATCACGGCGCAACCCGTGGGCTTGCCCAGGCGCGACGGCGCGCGCTCAAAGGCGTATTCCGCGTCCGACGGCAGAGTCCAGTCGGAAGTCCAGAAGTCGTATGAGTCGTAGTACCAAGCATTTGTGAAATTGTAGTTGCGGTCGGGCGCATTCTCGAGATGGTAGCACATGTGCATATCCTTGTCGACCGCGGCGTCGAACACCGCCGAGATTTCCGACTGTGCATATTTCCGTTCCAGCTTCTCCCGCGTCCACGGTATGGATGAAATTCCAGCCGTCACGCCCGCCACGGCAAGCCTCTTGTCGCTGTCGTAGGCATAGAAACGCCACTGCCCGCGGCTGCGCAGACAGCCGTCCTGCTCGAGCGCCAGCCGACCGAGCCGGTCGTAGACATAATATGTAGGCGCCACGCCGGGCACACGGCTCATCGTCACCCTGTTGCGTCCGTCGTATCGCCACTCCGAGCAGTATTGCTCCACCGTAGTTGAGTTGCACACGCCGTCGGCCGTCAGCCTCCGTGCCCCCTCGGGCGACACCGTGAACCTCAGCCTTCCGCACTCGTCGTAGACCCAGAACGTCCAAGCGTCGTCTTCAAGCTCCGCAACCTTGCGTCCGTCAAAATCAGTGAAAACCGAGCGCGAATAAGCACTCGTCTCGTCGGTCTCAATCGTGAACCTCAGCGTCCCCTCCTTGTAGTATCCCTGGCGCACCAGCCGCCCTTCACCGTCAACATCAAAAATCGGAACTGTCTCGTCGAAGCAGAACCCATGCTCCATGATACGGGGCTTCGATGCCCCCGGGCGCGTCATCGACACCGGTCTGCCTTCCTCCGACAACTCGTATTTAAAAGCCGTCAGCGGGCTGTCGCATCCGTAGAACGCCTTGGCCTCTCCGATCAGCGATGCCGGCGCCACAAACGCCCCTCCGCTGTGCGTGCCCACCGGCAGCCACCGCTCCGCCATCTTGTCGCCGTGGCCGTAGACCGTCAGCTCCGCCACGTCCTCGAAATCGCCGCCCGCACCCACGCGTACAGTCTCCACCGGGCGTCCCAGCCCGTCGAAGAAGGTTGTGACGACACGCGCCATATCGAAGTATGCCGCCGGCTCGCTGCGCGACGGCGAGTAAGGTTCAATCACGCGCACATAGCTCATTGGCGCCTCCGCCGCAACCATAGGCAGGGCAAGCAGAAACAGTGGTATGGCAAAGACAGGTTTCATATAGACGCCAAGCTTGTAATTTCCACAAAGATAGAGTGTTGTTTTTGAAAAAGCAAGGGCGGAGGCTATAAAAAGCGGGGCAGGAAAGGTGGAGGCAGGGCGATTTAAACATTTTTAGGCGAAGAAATTGCACAGGGATGACGCTATTTGCTAATTTTGCATAATTAAAGGAGATGTGAAAAATGAAGAGACTTTTGCTTGTGATAATCGCAATGATGTCGCTGCTTCCGGCATTCGCCGGCGAAAAGGCGAAGATGACGCTCGTGACAAAAGTACATGACTTTGGATATGTCAAGGAGAAAGGCGGCGACGTGACATGCTGGTTCGAGTTTCGCAACACTGGCGACGAGCCGTTGATAATCCGCACGGCGCGCTCTTCGTGCGGCTGCACAAAGCCCGCTTATCCAAAGAAGCCCATTGCCCCCGGCGAGACAGCCAAAATCGGAGTGACGTATAAGCCCGACGGCCGCCGCGGAGCGTTTGACAAGACCGTCACGGTGGTGACCAACGGCGGGACGGCGTATTTGAGGATTAAAGGCAACGTGATACCGTAATGCGCAGACTGACGGTGATATTGACGGCGGCGCTTGTCGCCGCGGCTGCCTCCGCACAGCTGCAATGGAAGGAGACGGCGTGGGACTTCGGCATCATCAATGAAGCCGACGGCAAGGTGGCTCACCGGTTTGCCTATCGCAACGGCGGGGCCGACACGGTGGTGGTGAAGCGCACATCGTCATCGTGCGGCTGCACGACGGCAAGGCTTGCCGACACGGTGATATTGCCCGGCGACAGCGGCAGCCTTCTTGTGGAGTTCAATCCGTCGTATCGCCCGGGCCCGTTCAAGAAGCATGTGGCTGTGCATACCGACAAGGGAACCACACAGCTGCAGATAGCAGGCAAGGTGCGCCCCGAGGGAGAGACCGTAGGGCGGATTTTTCCGGAGAAAGCCGGTGATTTGCGGCTTACGTCGCGCACGGCAGTGGTTGGCGACGTGCGGCAGGGACACCGCCGCCAGACAAGCGTGATAGCCTACAATGCCGGCCGCGACACCCTCAGCCTTTCGTTTGAGAGCGCCGATAAGCGTTTTGTCGTGGTTGCCGATTCCGCAGAGGTGGCTCCCGGCGACCTGACTTCGTTCAGCATCGTCTTTCAGACAGACAGTGCCGACGAGACAGGGCGTGCCGACACGCAGATAGCCGTCAAAGCCAACGGCAGGAGTATGGGCGTGATAACCGCCACGGCGCAAGTGGTGGCAGCGCATCCAGAGAAAGTGGACTATGCCTCCGCACCGCAGTTGAGGCTTCGCGCCGACAGAGTGGACTTCACCCCGATAGGCACGAAGAAGATTATGCGCAGCGTGGAGATAGAGAATATCGGCAAAGCCGACCTTCACATCACCGGCACCGGCACGATGGACGATGCGGTGGCAGTGAAAAAGACGGCGCGATGCCTGAAGCCCGGCCGGAAAGGCAAGATCTGCATAACGCTCGACCCGAGCAAGATGGCCGACGGCCGACTGCTCAACAGCAGTGTGGTGATATTCACCAACGACCCGCTGCAAGGCACCGTGCAGATACGCACTGTAGGCACAACAGAAACAGATAAAAAACAAAAATAACAAAAGACACAACGATATGGAATTTCTTGATCATGACGAGCATCACAATATGGTGAGCCATCCGGAGAACAGCAAAGAGTTTGCCGGACTTGCTGTCAACAGTGGAGTGGCAGAGCCACCGAAAGTCAACCCTTACTTCCATCCGCGCAAGCGCCGCCGCACGATGACAGCCGGCGAATATGTGGAAGGCATCCTCAAGGGCGACGTGACTGTGCTGAGCCGAGCGGTGACGCTTGTGGAGAGTCTGGTGCCCGAGCATCAGGCATTGGCTCAGGAAGTGATAGAAAAGTGCCTTCCGTCGGCAGGCAACTCGCGCCGCATCGGCATCACCGGAGTGCCGGGTGCCGGCAAGAGTACGTCGATCGACGAGTTCGGACTGCATGTGCTTAAAGACGGCGGCAAACTCGCCGTTCTCGCCATCGACCCGAGCAGCGAGCGCACCAAAGGCAGTATCCTCGGCGATAAGACCCGCATGGAGAAACTGTCGATTCATCCCAAAGCCTTCATCCGCCCCAGCCCGTCGGCAGGCTCTCTCGGCGGCGTGGCACGCAAGACTCGCGAATCCATCGTGCTTTGTGAGGCCGCCGGCTTCAACAACATCTTTGTGGAGACCGTCGGAGTGGGACAAAGCGAGACGGCAGTGCATTCGATGGTCGACTTCTTCCTGCTGATACAGCTGGCAGGCACCGGCGACGAGCTGCAGGGCATCAAACGAGGCATCATGGAGATGGCCGACGGCATAGTCATCAACAAAGCCGACGGCGACAACATTGAGCGCGCCAACCTTGCCAAAGCACAGTTTCAGAGCGCGTTGCATCTGTTTCCGCCCACATTGTCGGGCTGGATACCCGAAGTGCTGACCTATTCGGGCTACTACGGCATCGGCATCAAAGAGGTGTGGGAGATGATTGACCGCTATTTCGAGTTTGTCAAAGGCAACGGCTATTTCGAGCACCGTCGCATGGAGCAGGAGAAATATTGGATGTATGAGACAATCGACGAGCAGCTGAAGGCGCACTTCTACCGTGACCCTGAGGTGGAGGCGTTGCTGAAGGTGAAGCAGGACAATGTGCTTGCCGCCCGCCAGAGCTCGTTTGTAGCAGCAAAAGACGTGCTTGATTATTATTTCCAAAAAATGGGTTTGAAATAATTTGCACTGACTTTTGATAAGTAAGGCTGCGTCTCGGAAAAATCAAAATTCAAGTAAACTTGATTTTGCTTTTTTGATAAAACCGACTTGCACTGACTTTTGATAAGTTAGGCTGCGTCTCGGAAAAGAAAATTGTGCAAGCACTTTTCTTTTTGATAAAACCGGCTGCGTCTCGGAAAAATTGAAGCGAGCTTCATTTTTCACTCGGCTTGCGCGGTTTTTCCCTCGACTTGCACTAACTTTGTGCGAATTTTAAAATTTGGTCAGAAATTGGAAAAAGAAAAGATAAAGAAATCGTTGGGCACGGTGTGCAAGGTGGTCATACCATTGGTTGTCGGAGTAGGATTGTTTTATTGGCTCTATAACAATGTCGATGTGGAGCAGATGAAAAACATCCTCCGCTACGACGTGGACTACACTTGGATAGGCGTAATGCTCGTAATATCAACGTTCAGCCACGTGTTTCGCGCTATGCGATGGCGTTTGCAACTGCGTGCGCTCGGCATCGACGCGCCGCTTGGAGTGCTTGTGGTTTCGATTTTCGGCACGTATGCTGTAAATCTTGTTTTTCCACGCCTCGGAGAGGTGTGGCGCTGCGGCTACATCTCGCGTCGCCAGAAAGCCCCGTTTACCAAAGTGGTAGGCTCGATGGTCGCCGACCGCCTGTCGGACACCGTCACCGTTCTGACGTTGACCCTTGTGACGATGTGTCTTGCGTGGTCTGCGTTCGACAAGTTTTTTGATGCCTTCCCTCAAGTCAAGGACGGCATATTCAATACCGTGACATCGCCCGTGACATGGATAGGGGTAGCTGTTGTCGCAGGACTTGTTGTAGCGTTGTTCAAATTGGGCAAGCACTTCGCGTTTATCCAGAAAATCGACAATGCCATCGCCGGACTGTGGCAAGGCTTCTACAGCATAACAAAGATGAAAGGCAAGCGCTGGTTCCTGTTTTACACGCTTCTCATCTGGGGCTGCTACTTCACGCAGCTCTACGTTTGCTTCTTTGCCTTTCCGTTTACGAAAGACCTCGGCATTGTTTGCGCACTGGTGTGCTTCGTGCTGAGCAGCATCTCGATGGGCATACCCACCAACGGAGGCCTCGGCGCATGGCACATTGCGATAATCTTCGGCCTGTCGCTCTACGGAGTAGGCACGTTCTCGATCAATCGTCCCGACGCCAACGCCACCGCGTTTGCCATGCTCGTTTGGGGCACACAGACATTGTTGCTGATAGCGTTGGGAATCTATTCCTACGTCTACATATTGATGAATAAAACAAAAGAAGGGAACTAAGAGATGGCACTTAGAATAGACGATTATTTCGATGAGGACGAGCGTCCGGCAGAAGAACGCGACGACGAGGCGCAACCCGCACAGCAGGAGGCGCAAGCCGCGCCGGCAGTGCCGGAGGAAGAGCAATACCGCGAAGACTTTATCGTGACCAACGGTCAGCGCCGCCGTCGGCGGTGGCGCCGGATAATCATTGCCGGCACGCTTCTTGTAATGGCGGCGATAGTTGTCAACATGCTCTTCGTGTCGAAGAAAGTGGACAAAGGCTGTGTGCGCGGCTATCTCGTGAAGGTGGAACTCAGCAGCGGACTGCTGTTCGACTCCTACGAATGCACTATGGTCACCGACTATCCCGACCGAGTGACCGACGCAAATGACTTGATTTTTCATTTTTCCGTGCGCGACCAGAAACTTGGCGAGAAAATCTACAAAGCTATGCGCGGCGACAGCGTGCTGCTTGTAGACTACGTGCGCTATTCAATGAAAATGCCGTGGCGCGGCAACACCGACGTGTATGTCGACAGTGCCACGGTGATGAAGTTGCCCGTGCTCCGCAGTCCCGAACAGGTGGCTCTCGACAAGGCGACATACGGCGCCAAGCCCGACACCACAAAACGTGGATAAGACATAAAAACAAAATAATCAAGGATGGTTGCTCCTTTTCGCGGTCACGGCTGCGGAAAGGAGTTTAATTTTGCATAAAAAGTAAAAACGAAATGCTATGGAAAACAATTTTATTGAAATGGAATGGAGCCGGCTGTGGTGGCTTCTCAGTGTGGTGGTTACGGAGTATGTGCTTGTTCTCGCCGCGGTGGGCGCCGACATGGCAAGCGGCATCAGCAAATCCCGTAAGCGCGGCGAGGCAACACGCAGCCGCTCGCTCCGCCGCACCGTCGACAAGCTGGCGCGCTACTATAACGTGCTTGTGGTGCTTACCGTTGTCGACGCCATGCAGATAGCCGGCGCGTGGTTTATGCGCGCAGTTGAAGGCTATGCCGTGCCCACCGTGCCGCTGTTCACGCTTCTCGGGTCGCTCGGCATGGCAGGGATAGAGGTGAAAAGCATCTTTGAGAAAGGCAGCGACAAGGAGCGCACCGATGTAGGCGCGTTGCTCGACCTGCTCGAATCCGCCGCCGACAATGAGAAATTAACCAAAATTATCAACAACCTTAAAAACTTGAAGAAATGAAACATTTTACCATTGAAGAACTTACACATTCAGACACCGCCATCGGCCACGGCATAGCCAACAATCCCGGTGCCGTGGAGCGGGAAAACCTGCGCCGTCTCGCCGAGCGCGTGCTCGACCCCGCAAGAGAACGCCTCGGCGCGCCAATCTACGTCAACAGCGGCTACCGCAACTGCGCGGTGAACCGACTGGTGGGCGGAGCGCGTCGCTCATATCATCTGCAGGGGCGCGCCGCCGACCTCGACACCCGCAGCGGCCGCAACGCCGAACTGATGCGCATCCTCCAGTCGCTTCCCCACACCGAACTGCTGTGGGAACAGGGCGGCCGCTGGATACACGTAGCCCTGTGACGGCAGCCGACGGCGCCTTTTCCGCAGTGAAAACGGCGGAAAACGGCGGTTTGCGCGCAGTTTTTTAACGGAAATCGCATGTCGTGGTTTAAAAAATGTGAAAAATAAAGCCAAACCGCTAAATATTAAAGGTTTGGCTTTTATTGTTGAGTTTTTGTTGTAGTGGTTTGTGAGTTTTTGTTGAGTAATAAAATGAATACATTGCGCGCGATGCGCGTAAATTTGCAGCATAAAACCAACATAATTAAAAATCGTATGAAAAACTTATTCACCATTATTGCAGCCAGCCTACTGCTCGGCACGGCATCAATGGCGGCAGAGCATACGGGGATTGACAACAATTCGGCATATCTTGATTTGCGTCCAAACGGCACGACGCTCCGCACGACGGCAGCCTCACGCATCGTGGTTTGCAACGTGATGGGTCAGATGGTGGCCAACACAGAGGTACCCGAGGTTTCAACCGCAGGTTGGCAGCCAGGACTCTACATTGCCCGTCAAGGCAATGCGGTAGTGAAATAGGGAAATAAATAAAACAAACATTAAAATTTATACAAATGAAAATGAAAAAGAACTTATTAAAAATGGCGTTGCTCGCTTTCGCAACCTTTGCGGCAAGTGTGGCAAGCGCACAAAGCACCTATGTGCTGTATGGCAATGTAGGTGAGGGTGAAGTGAAATTATCAACAACAAGAGATCAGGCCAATGCTGGCCCTATGACCGTGTCGGACTATATCGAGAACGGGCAGGTAGTAGGATTTACTCAGACTATAACAGAAACTGGAAGTTGGTTTCTGTCTTACGATTGGTTTGGCTCGGAAATCGACCCTTTAATACTTAAAGGCACGGAATACAATCTTGTATACGATGTGCGAACATCATGGAGTGGCGATGTGAAACTGAAATTTGAAGTTCAAACCAAGGGTGCGACAGAAAAACCAGTTTCGTTCGACCATGATGGAGAATGGCATACCATAACAATTCCTGTGCAGAGCTGGGTTGACGCCAACGTATTGCAAACAATAGAATCCTCGTCTCGTGTGATGTTTGGTTTTGTTGGCGGCAATTGGGATGTCAAAGCGCCGACAACGATTGACTATAGAAATGTGAAATTGGTTCCAGTAAATGTGGTTCCAGACACCGAAGTTCCGACGTGGGTATCGGAGCCAACTGTAGTTGCATCCCCGACGGCTGCTACGATTTCGGTCAATGCTAAAGACAATATTTCAACGATATTGAAATATGAAGTTTCAAAAACTGAAGATTTTGAAACTCCGGAGGCATCAGTGAGTGGCAAAGCAAATGAAGCAACAGAAATTGCGTTGAAAGGACTGTCGCAAAAAACAGACTATACATATTACGTTCGCGTTAAGGATATGGCTGGCAATGTTGGAGATGTTAAAACAGTAACGTTTACAACAACAGAAGCTCCGGCATTGGAGGAGGTGACATACTATGGCATCGCCGGAGGTCCGGACGAGGCTAATTGGATTGATAAAGCCGCTGGATATTTCCCAACTATTGAATACAGTGCAACAACAACAGCCTACAACCAAATGGTGTTCAAAATCAAACTGAGCGAAATTATAACAGATTGTACACCAGAACTTTGGTGTGACCAATTGCCGGCTGGGCATGTAGGAATGACAAAGGTGGAAGGAACGACAAATGAATTTACGGCGACGCTTTTTGATGAAAATGCAAAAGCAAGAGGCGACCAAATTAATTTCCGTTTCCGTTTTCCAATAAATGGAGGCGGCGCGCCGATGACACAGAATATCTATATGAAGGTCGGTGATTCGAATGAGAATCCGGCAGGCGACACTAAGGCTCCGGAATGGGGCGTAGATCCAGTGGTGGAAAAAGTAACAGACAAGACTGCTGAAATTGTGGTTAATGTGACAGATGATTCAGGCAGCGCCTTCATTACTCTGACAGGTGATAATGGATTTGTTGAGGTGAAGAAAGAGGTGAAAGCCGACGGCACAGATCAGACAATCGCGTTGAACGGACTTACGGCAAACACTGACTACAATCTGACACTTGCCATTGCCGACGCAGCAGGCAATGCTGGCGAGAGCAGAACAGTGAAATTCACCACAGAGCAGGCTCCGGATCTTGATGTGCTTTATCATTCTTTCAATTTCACTTCAGAGAACTGGAAAAAAAATGGTGATTCGAACACATTCGCTCCTAATGGCAGGCTTCTTTTGACAGTGAATGCCGACAACACAGTGACCGTTAAGGTTACGGTTGATGAGGGTGTGGAAGCCGTGGAATTTGTAGAATTCATACTGCACGGAATAGACGCTTTCAGAATTAATGCGCAGGAAGATGGCTCATTTGTGGGCACTTCGACAAAAAGTATTAGCAATAGAGACGCTTCTCAGATATTCCATTTGAATTTCGTGTTGAAAAATGGTGTCGGAAACTCAGAACTTTACAATGACGGAATGTCTTTCACACCGTCAGAAGGTTCGACATCAGCAGTAGCAGAGGTTGAGGCAGAGGCAGCTAAGGTTGTTGCAGCCAACGGCGTAATCCGCGTTGAGGGCGACAAGACGTTTGCAGTCTACACCGTAGCCGGACAATTGGCATTCCGCGGCATGGGCGAGGTTCGCCTTGACAAGGGTGTCTATGTGGTTGTTGTCGGCGGCAAGGCACAGAAAGTTATGCTGTAAGAAAACAATAATTGATTAAGGCGAAGAGCGGGGCTTCCGGGAAACGGAGGCTCCGCTCTCTGCGTATGGCGCAAGGCGTCACGGGGCGAGGCAAACCGATGGATGACGGTTATACAACCGCTCTTCGGCGGTAGATGTGAATGCATCGATGTCACGGGGTAGGCGAGCCAACCCCGTGCTAACATATGAAACCGCTCTTCGGCGGTTTTTCGCCTATGGCGGTGTATTGCGCCGTTGGCGCAATCAGATGATGATGGCGGACGATGTGGATGCGCAATCCGATGGATGGCGGACGATGGGTGAGGCAACCGCCGAAGGACGGTTGTATAATCGTAGCCCCAGGTTGGCTTGCCTACCTGGGGTTAGTTGTTGAAAGAGGAATCTACCGCCGAAGAGCGGTTGTATAAATTATTTGCAAGGTGATTGCGTTTGTGTGGGTGCCATTGGGTTTGCAAACCGATGGGATGACGTTTATACAACCGCTCTTCGGCGGTAGATGTGCGTGCATTGGTGTCACGGGGTAGGCGAGCCAACCCCGTGCTAACATATTAAACCGCTCTTCGGCGGTTTTTCGCATCGCGCCGTTGGCGCAATCAGATGGGTGATGGTGGACGATGTGGATGCGCAATCCGATGGTGGGGGAGGTCGGTAAATGTGAAAGTAGGAGGTAAATTCCTTTTATGAATAACATTTACCTCCTACCCAATTTTCTACAC
>ULQB01025017.1_pt1 | contig 12341 bp, 10 predicted proteins | sample 1954041 | NCBI WGS metagenome assembly ULQB01 (sample SAMEA4835644, study PRJEB28245) | human gut metagenome | biome: gut microbiome; material: fecal sample | place: Denmark | collected 2008 | reverse complement strand
GGTGCCTGCCCGCCTTCTTTTTTATTATATGCCAAAAAACTTGTCGCAAAAGCGGAGGCTTTTCCTCCGTCTCAGAATAAGCCCGTAATGCGTCCGTCCCCGGTGATGTCGATGTTCTCCGCCGCCGGGTGCTTGGGTAGGCCCGGCATGGTCATCACATCCCCGGTCAGGGCCACCACGAACCCAGCCCCCGCCGATACCCGCAGCGAGCGCACCGTCACGGCAAATCCCTCCGGCGCGCCGGTCTTTTTCGGGTCGTCGGACAGGCTGTACTGGGTCTTGGCCACGCACACCGGAAGCTCTCCGAAGCCCAGGCCCTCCAGCTCCTCCAGCTCCCGCCGGGCCTGGGGCGTAAAGCGCACCTCCGCGCCGCCGTAGATCTTCTCCGTCAGCGCCAGCAGCTTTTCCTCCACGGTACTGTCCGCCCTGTAAGCAAAGCGGAAGTTATGGCTCTGCCGGGTCAGCGCAATAACCCTTTCCGCCAGCTCCACGCCGCCGGCGCTCCCCTGCTCCCACACCCGGGAGCAGACCGTTTCCGCGCCGATGCTCCGGCACATCTCCCGGACCAGGGCCGTCTCCGCCGGGGTGTCGGTGGCAAATTCGTTCAGTGCCACCACCACCGGCAGCCCATAGACCTGCTGCAGGTTTTCCACATGCCGCCGCAGGTTGGGCAGGCCCCGTTTCAGCGCCTCCGGGTTTTCCCGGGAAAGGTCTCCCGTCGCTCCGCCGTGGAGCTTCAGAGCCCGGACTGTGGCCACCACCACCGCCGCATCCGGCGCAAGGCCCGCCATGCGGCATTTGATGTCCAAGAATTTCTCCGCTCCCAGGTCTGCGCCGAAGCCTGCCTCCGTGACGCAGTAGTCCCCCAGGGCCAGGGCCGCCCGGGTAGCCGCTATGCTGTTGCAGCCGTGGGCGATGTTGGCAAAGGGCCCGCCGTGTACGATGGCAGGGTTCCCCTCCAGGGTCTGCACCAGGTTGGGCAAAATCGCCCGCTTCAGAAGCGCCGTCATGGCGCCCTCCGCCTTCAGGTCGTGGGCGGTAACGGGCTTTCCCTCCCGGGTATAGCCCACGATCATCCGCCCCAGCCGCGCCTTCAGGTCGCTCAGGTCCTCCGCCAGGCAGAATACCGCCATCACCTCCGAGGCCACGGTAATGTCAAAATGCTCCGCCCGGGGCACACCGTTTGTGCCTCCGCCCACGCCGGAGAGAACGGAGCGAAGCTGGCGGTCGTTCATGTCCACGCACCGCCGCCAAACCACTCTGTCGATTCCCAGCTCATTGCCCTGGTAAATGTGGTTATCCACCATAGCGGCCAGGAGATTGTTCGCCGCGCCGATGGCGTGAAAGTCTCCGGTAAAGTGGAGGTTTATCTCCTCCATGGGCACGATCTGTGCCATTCCGCCGCCGGTGGCCCCGCCCTTGAGCCCAAACACAGGCCCCAAAGACGGCTCCCGCAGGGCCAGCACCGTCTTGGCCCCCAGCCGGTTCATGGCGTCCGCCAGGCCGATGCTGGTGGTGGTCTTGCCCTCACCGGCCTGGGTGGGGTTGATAGCCGTGACCAGGATCAGCTTGCCCCGCTGCCCCCGCTTCTCCCGGGGCAGCCGGAGCTTGGCCATGTATTGGCCGTTCCGCTCCAGGTCCTCCTCCCCCAGTCCCAGCTTCCGGGCCACCCGGTCAATGGGCAAAAGGGTGGTGCTCTGGGCGATTTCAATATCCGTGCGCATAGCTCCCCCTCCTCTCATCGGCTTTCGCGGCCCAGGGCCGCCTGATAGGTATTCTCCATAAGCATCGCCCGGGTCATGGGGCCCACGCCCCCGGGCACCGGGGTGATATAGTCCGCCCGCTGTGCTACCGCGCCGAAGTCCACATCCCCGCAGAGCCTTCCGTCCGCTCCCCGGTTCATGGCCACATCTATGACCACCGCGTGGGGCCTGACCATGTCGGCGGTAATGAGCCCGGCCTGCCCTGCGGCGCTGACGAGAATATCCGCCCGCCGGCACTGGTCAGCTAAGTCCGGTGTTTTGCTGTGGCACACCGTCACCGTGGCGTCCGCCTGTAAAAGGAGCAGAGCCAGGGGCTTGCCCACAATGTTGCTGCGGCCCACCACCACGCAGTGCTTGCCCGCCGGGTCTATGGCATATTCCCGCAAAAGGGCCAAGATGCCCGCCGGAGTACAGGGCAGATACCGGGGCTGGCCCAGCAGGAGCCGCCCCACATTTTCCGGGTGAAATGCGTCCACATCCTTATCCGGGTCAATGGAGCGCAGCACCTGCGCCCCGTCCAAATGTCCCGGCAGGGGCAGCTGCACCAGGATACCGTCCACGCTATCGTCCCGGTTCAGTGCCCGTATCAGGGCCAGCAGTGCCTCCTGGGTGGTGTCCGCCGCAAGCCGATGGTCCCGGCAGTCAATGCCGCACTCCCGGCAGTCCCGCTCCTTGTTGCGCACATAGATGGCCGAGGCAGGGTCGTCCCCCACCAGCACCACCGCCAGCTGCGGCGCCCGGGCAAGGCGCCCGCACTTACAGCGCAGCTCCTCCTTTATCCGCCCGGCCAGAGCCTTACCGTCCAGTATCCCAGCGCTCATGTCAGCCCTCCTTTTCCTCCTGCTCTGCCTTTTCCCGGGCAGCCACCTGGTTCACATACAGCTCCTCGGGTCTGTGGGGCCGTACCTTGAGATTCCAAATCAGCATAAATATGCTCACCAGCACCATCACGGCGCTGAGAGCCTGGGACACCCGTATGGGCTGGCCGAAAAGCTGCCAGTTGAACAGGTACAGGCTGTCCGTGCGCAGGCCCTCCACCCAGAAGCGGCCCAGGCCGTACCACAGGAAGTAAAACCAGGTGTTCTCCCCGTCAAACTTCCGGTGCTTCGACACCACAAACAGCAGCAGAAGCAGACCTATGAGGTTCCAAAAGCTCTCGTAGAAAAAGGTGGGATGCACCTCAATGAGGGTGCCCATTTTAGTGGTGAGCTGCATGCGGAACACGGAGGTGGTCTCTGCGCCGAAGGCCTCTCGGTTCATAAAGTTGCCCCACCGGCCCACGATCTGCCCCACCAGCAGGCCCATAACCACCAGGTCTGTCATGGCGAAGAACTTAAAGCCCCGCTTTCCCTTGCGCCGGGAAAGGCACAGAGCCAGAATGACCACGGCGATGACCGTGCCGTAAATGGCCAGGCCCCCGTCCCAAAAGGCGATGGCGCTGCCGAAGTCAAAGGAGCCGTCAGCCCTTTTGAAATTATCCAGGTAAAACAGCACATAGTAGACCCTCGCCCCGATGATGCCCACGGGAATGCCCCAGAGCAGGCCGTCATAGAGGTTATCCTCGCTGATGCCGTACTTTTTGCGCTCCTTCATAGCCAGCAGCATGGCCAGCAGCAGACCCGCGGCAATGAGGATGCCGTACCAGTAGACCCCGTGGCCGATGTTAATGGCCTTGGAGCTGGCGGTAAAGGTCCAGTCGCCGAAAAGTCCCGGGAAGCGGATGGGGCTGTCGGTCATGATAAGGGAATTCATATCCATACGATCACTCCTTCGGATAAACCACAGATAGGGCCATGTGCTCTCGGATCAGGTTCCGGCGGATAAAGTCCGTCAGGTCCTCCCGGGTAATGGAGTCGAACATCTCCGGGAACAGCAGCGGGTCATACCCGTCAAAGCAGCCCTCTGCCATGGAAATGGCTACGGACTCAAAGGAGTTGAGGCTCTTGAGGGTGGAGCCGTAGTTGGCCCGGCAAATGCGGCGGAAATAGTCCTCGTCGATGCCGTCTTTCACCAGGCGCTCTGCCTCCTGCAAAACCGCGTCCGCAACGGCATGGGGATCGTTGCTGTCGCCGCCGATGTAGGCGTAAGCCACCCCCGGCAGGGTGTCGAAGCTATAGCCGAAGGTGCCGTTGATAAGCCCCCCGCTATAAAGCCGGGCATACAGGGGGCTGGAGTCCCCCAGCAGCACATCGCAGGCCAGCTCCCCGATAAGGGTCCGGCGCATCTGCTCCTGTCCCCCGCTCATAGGCGGGCACTTGAAGCCCAGCAGAAATGTGGGCATGGAAACCTCCATTTGGCAGGAGACCTCCGCCTCCATAGGCGTCAGGTCCGTCTCCTGGCCATAGTCCCGGGGGATGGCGGGGCCGCTCTCCCCCGGCAGTACCTCCTCCGCCAGGGAGAACACCTCCTCCGCGTCCAGGTCACCCACGGCCACCAGGCACATATTGGCCGGGGTGTAAAAGGCCTTGTGGCAGTCGTAGAGCGTCCGGGCCGTAATATGACTGATGCTCTCCACGGACCCGGCCACGCTGACCCGGGCGGGGCTGGTGCGGTACAGGGCCTGCATGAGCTTCTTATATACCTGCCACTCCGGGTTATCCTCGATCATGCCGATCTCCTGGCCGATGATGCCCTGCTCCTTTTCCACGCTCTCGTCGGTGAAGTAGGGAACGGATACAAAGGACAGCAAAATCCGCAGATTCTCCTTAAAATGCTCCGTAGAATCAAAATAGTACCCGGTGATGGCGTTAGAGGTGAAGGCATTGGGCTCTGCGCCATTTTTTGCCAGCTCCTGAAGGGCGTTTCCCTCCTCCGTGTCAAACATCTTATGCTCCAGATAGTGCGCAATGCCCGCCGGGGTGTCCAGCCACTGGCCATTCAGCTGAAAGCGCAGGTCCATGCCGCCGTACCGGGTGGCAAAGAACGCATATTTCCGGGCAAATCCGGGCTTCACCACCACATATACCGGCAGCCCGTTGGGCAGGGTCTTGCACACTACCCTTTCCCCTACCCGGCGATAGATTTTTTCACTCATTGTGCCGTCTCCTTTCCCGTGAGGAAGTACACCGTGTCCAGCTTGATGCTCTGAGCCGCCTGGCAGATACGCTCCGGCGTCACCGCCTCCAGGCTCTGCATCAGCTCCTCCGGGGTCTCCTGCTGACCTACAGCAGCCCGACTCATGTAAAAGTTTTCCAGTGCTCCCTGGGAGTCCGCCACCGAGCGCAGGGAGTTCAGGGCCGTGCTCTTGGCCCCCTCCAGCTCCCAGGGCTCCCACTGTCCCTGCTGCACCTGCCCCAGCTGGTGCAGGATCTCCTCCAGGGTGCGGTCGTAGTCCTTGGGCTCAATGCCCGAGGACACGGTGAGGATTTTCTTCGCCCGGGCATAGGAGCTGGAGGCGTAATAGCAAAGGGACAGCTTCTCCCGAACATTGAGAAACAGCTTCGAGTTGCTGGACCCGCCGAAAATCAGGTTCGCCAGCATCATAGCCGGCACATCGTCGCTGCCGCAGCGAAAGCCCATCGCCAGCTTCCCCTGGGTCACATCCATCTCCTCGGTGATAAACCGGGGCTTCTCCGGGGCGGCAAAGGTCTGCATAGGGGGCAGCTCCTCCGCGCTCCCCCGGGGCAGGGTGGAAAAGGCCTGCAAAACCGCCTCCTCTACCCGGGAAACCTCCGCGCTGCCGCAGTACAGCAGCTCCAGTCTGCCCGAGGAAAGGAGCCTCTGCCCGTGGCGGAACAGGGTGTGGTTGGTGATTTTCCCAGCCGTTTCCTCGTCGCCCAGGCGGCTGACGCCGTAGGGCTCGGCGGCGCACATCTCCTGCAAAAGCCGCAGGTTTGCCCAGTCCCGCTTGTCGTTGCGGATAGCGCGGATGCTGTCGATAAGGTTCACCTTTTCGCTCTCCACATACTCCCGCAGATAGTGTCCCCCCTGGGTCACGGGGTCCAGGAGCATCTCCCCTACCAGCGCCGCCATAGGCTCCAGCAGCTTCTCCCCGCCCAGGGCGAAGCGGTCGTCAATGCAGCTGGCCACAAAGCCCACGCACTGGCGCTCGCCGTTTTTGCGCACGGTGGTGGTGACGGTGGTGCCGTAGAGGGTGTCCATGGCAGCGGACAGGGCCTCCATGTCCGGATAGCGCATGGTGCCCCGGCTCAGCACCGCGGGCAAAAGGGCGTTGTAGGCCGCCCGCTCCCGGTCCAGCTCCGTAACGAATTGGGCGGACAGGCAGCTGGTCTTAAACTTGCTGGCGGGCAGGACCGTCAAATACACATGTCGCATGATCTCCCTGCGAAATTCCATCATAGTATGAAACCTCCCGATAACTACATATACAGAGCTTATTATACCGCACCCCCACGGGAAAATCAATTCTTTCCGCCCGAAAAGGGAAAAAGCCGGAGCGGTTTATTGCACCGCCCCGGCAAAATTTTATTGTATCGGTTTCCGCGCCCGAAGCCGCCGGACCGGCCCGGAAAAAAGCTCCTTTTCGTATGCGTCCATGCCGAAGTGCCACATAGACGCTCCGTAAATGGCCGTGTAGACCGCTATGGCCCCTAAATAGGCCCCAAGCCCCGCGTCCCGGACCAGCCACCCCAGGGCCCCGCCGCAGAAAACCGGGATCATCATTCCCCGGCAAAGCCGCGCCACAGACCGCCAAAAGTGCAGCACATCCACGCCGCAGCGCCTGTGGTAGTAGAGATTCATGGCCAGGCCGTTGGCCAGCAGCATGGACGCCGCCGTCCCTGCCACCGCCCCCAGAGCGCCGTATCGGCGGCACAGGAACACGGACAGCACCAGGTTTCCCACCGCCATAGCCCCGTATACCAGGGAGCGGAAGCCGTGCAGATTCTGGGCCCGCTGCATCTCGATGCCCGTGTTCTGGATCAGATCCACCGTGGCGCTGAGCATTAAAATCAGTGCCACCGGGTACGCTCCGCCGTACTCCGGCCCCGCCCACCAGTGCAGGATGAACGCTCGCCCGAAGAAGGCCACCCCCGTCGCCGCCAGTCCCAGCAGCAAAAGCTGTACCCGGCCCACCCGGGTGAAAAGCTCCGTCAGCGCCTGCCGCCGGGCCGCCGTATCCGTCTCCGTCTGCCGGATGATGCGGTGGATGCGGGGCGTGAATACCGAGGAGACGGAGGTGGAGAGCATCATGTAGTACTGAAACAGGGTGTATCCCACCGCGTACACTGCCACCTCCCCGGTGCCCCGGAATCGGCCCAGCAGCACCTTGTCCACATTCCAGTTCACCTGGTCGGCGATGAGATTCACGGCGATGAAGGAGGTATAGAGCAAAAGGCTCCTTACCGCCCCCCTTTCAAAGCCCCGAAAGACGAATTTCTCCCCCAGCACCCGCAGCACATACCAGGCAAAGAGCAGATCCGTCCCCAGGGAGAAGAGCAGCGTCACCCACACCATAGCCGCAGACCGATAGCCCATGAGCAGCAGCGGCAGCATTACCAAGGGGCTTAAAACCGTCCGCCCCAGATGCACCGCCCGCAGAAATACGAACCGCTCCTTGGCCGATATAATGTTCCCAAACACCCGCATGGGAAACATACACGAAAGATTCACGCTCAGTATTCTCAAAAGCCCCCGGGCCGTGGCGTATTCCTCCGCCGTAAGCCCCCGGGAAAATACCAGCTCCGCGTGGCTCGTCAAAAACAGTCCACACCCCAGGGCCACCAGGCCCAGGCCGGAAAACAGCAGCAGAAAAAAGCCGTTCAGCCGGGCAATGCCATTTCGGTCTCCCTTTTCCCGGTACTGGGCATAAAAGCGGATGTACCCGCTGCTAAAGCCCAGATCCAGCAGCGACAGCATGGATATGGCCGAGGTCACGGTGCTGTACAGCCCGTATTCGCTCCGGCCCAAAAGCCGCAGCATCACCGGCGTAAAGGCCAGGGACACCACCGCCCCCAGCCCCATTTGCACATAGGAGAGCAGGGACCCTATTTTCAGTTGGTTCACCTCTCTTGCCACGGCCATGCTCCCCTTCCTCAGGCTGCTAAGCTTGCCGGTAATAGTGCCGGTCCCGGCAGCGGACGATCTGCCGCAGAAAGCCCGTGGGAAGCCCCAGGGCCAGCCAGGTCGTCAAGTATTTGCCCGGAGGCACTCTCGCCGGCTCTACCCGGCGCAAATAGTCCCTGGCCCCGGCCCTGTCCCCGGCCAGAAGGCACTGGCGGCTTCGGGAAAGGCGGTTGCGCTCCCGCCAGGTGCGCAGGCTCTCCCTTCGCTCCTCCGTCACGGCCGGGTCCCGAAGCAGCGCCGCTACCCGGCCCGGAAAGGGATTTTCATACCTTTCCGCCCGTCGGGCGGTCAGTCCGCTTTGCCTGCGGTCGTATTCCATAGTCACCACCCGGGATACGGCCACAGGATAATAGGCGAAAATACGCAGCCACAGGTCATCGTCCTCCCCGCTCCGTACCCCCGGGGCAAACAGTCCCACCCGGTCCAAAGCCCTCTGCGGCACGCACAGGGCCCCGGTAATGAGGAAGTATCCGTACCGGGCCAGAGCCCCGTAGCCGTCGGAGCATACAAAGCGCTGCCCCGGCGCATCGCGCAGGCATCTTTCCGTCCGGTGTATCAGCCGTCCGTCCCGCAGGCGCGTATCGTGACCCGTGCAGTAAAGTCCGCAGTCCGGGAAGGTGTTTATCAGCTCCGCAAGCTCCGCCAGGTGGCCCGCCCGCCACACATCGTCTGCGTCCAGAAAGCAGATGTAGTCCCCCTGCGCCTCTCGGATACCTCGGTTTCGGGCCGCAGAGACGCCTCCGTTTTCCTGATGAAGGCAGCGGACCCGAGAGTCTGCAAAGCTCCCAGCCACCGCCGCCGTGCCGTCTGTGGAGCCGTCGTCTATCACCAGCAGCTCCCAGTCCGCCCGGCTCTGCCCAAGCACCGAGGCTATGGCCCGCCCGATGCTCTTTTCCGCATTATAGGCGGGCATAATCACCGAAAACAAATCCTCTCCCCCTTACTGCCAGAAAAACCGATACGGCATCTCTCCCTGGGCCCCGTGGGTCAGGGACACATAGAATTGGTAGCCCAGCATGGCCCCATACAGCCACTTTAAGGCTACGATCCACACACTGTCATTCTCGGCCCGGAGCACGCGCCCCAGGAAAAACACCTCAAAAATAGAGTAGTACAGACCCACCCGGCCCCCATAGCGGACAAAATAGCCCAGGGAGGTAAGCCCCAGGCCCAGGCCGTAGTAAAGGCCCCAGGCTCTTGTCTCATACCCTTCCTCCTCCGGCCGGGTGCGGCGCAGAACCACCGCCGAACCCAAAAGCAGCAGGAGCTTTCCCGGGAGCATCAGCCCCACCCCGGAGGACCGGGCGGCAAGATACCCTCCGTAGCGGTCCATAAGCCGGGCAAAAGCCACCACTCCCACCGCCAGAGCCGCCCCGCACAGCAGCAGCACCCGCCTGCGCCGCCTGGGGTCAAAGTATTTCAGAAACAGCAGCTCCGCTCCCAAATATCCCAGTCCCACCAGGGCCGACAGGTGCAGCAGCGATGCCGCCGCCACCCATAAAAGAAAGCGGAGATATTTCCCCTCCCGCAAATACCCCGTGGCATACACCACCAGGGCCGCCGCCAAAAACTGCCGCATCCCGTTAAGGGAAAAGGGGTAAAATCCAATGTAAAGGGCCAGGGCCGCCCAGGGAAAGGACAGCCTCCTCCGCTCCTGCCAGAGCCGAAAAAACAGCAGCCCATAGGAGGCCAGGGCAAAGACAAAGAACAAAAATCCGTGGCTCCTCCACAGCCGCAGCAGCAGGGCGCAGACGCCGACAAAGCCCCTCTCCAGCCCGAATACCTGCTCCGTTTGTCCCCTTTCTATGAGGGTAAAGGCCGCGTCATAGGTGGCGGTGTCGATGCCCACGGACACACGCCGCAGCCCCGCCACCAGCGACGGCAGCAGCGCCATGAGCCATACGGTGCCCCGGCTCTCCCGCTTCCGGGCCGACTTCCCCAGCCGGAACAGGAGCGGGGCCAGAGCGCCGTATATGGCCAGAGACTGCAGATCCATTCTCACAGCCCCCGCTTTCCCTGCCGGAGCCCCCGGCACACGGCTCTCCAGGCGGGGAGCCACCCGAAGTCCCCATACCGCTTTCGCTGCTTCAGGCAGTGGGCCAGACCATAGGCCCAGCCCCCATGCGGAAAAAGCTGTGACCACAGCACGCCCTTGTCGAAGAAATATTTTTCGTTGTACCCGGTGAACCAGGAGGAGGGCTCTGGCCGCAGATGGCCGATAACGGCGGGATAAGCGTAAATCCTCAGTCCCTCACGCAGGCAATCCCGAAAAAACAGCGAGTCCTCCCCGCTGCCGTATTTTGTTCCGCCGCCGAAATCCGTGCTGAAGGTAATATGCTTCTCCCGCAGGGACGCCAGCCGCGCCCCCACCCGGGCCGCCCCGAAGCGCATACAGCCCAAAATCCCCAGCCGCCGGATCTGCCGGATGGGCTTACGCCCGCCCTCCGGATAGGTCAGGTCGAAGATGATCACATCCGCCCGGGGCAGCCTCTCAAATGCCTCCCGGACGATTTTTTCATACTCGTCGGCATAGGTCAGATCCTGGTCGGCAAAGAGAACGATGTCCGCCTCCGCCCGCCGGAGTGCCTCGTTGCGGTTTCGGCCCACACCCCGGGCCGAAAAGTCGCCCCATGTCACCGAATCGGCACCGCTGTATTTCACCGAATTGGCACCGAAACGGCGCTGATTGCACACAATTGCACCGGTCTGCAGGTGCATTTTCCGGGGCAAAACAGCGGCCTCCTGCTCCACCGCCGCCACCAAAACCTGCACGCTTTCCACACCCCGACCTCCTCTCTTTTCAGGCGAAGCTACCGGATATTCCGGGTAAACTCCGTAATGGGCAGCGTCTCCTGCCGCCCGGCATATTCCCTGTAATCCCGCCGGGTATCCACCAGCATGGCGTGCCGCTTTTTGCTCCGCTCCTGCGCTGTGGGCGGGCGCATATAGTCGCCGTAGAGAGCGGTGAGCAGGGCCTCGTTTTCCTGCGACACGGGGGCCCGGAAGCCCGCGAAATCGGCGGCCTTTCGCCTTGTAAACCAGGCCCGGGGAAACACGCCCTTTCGGCACTTGGAGGTGCCGCCTAAGAAGCTGTGAACGCACTGAGAATCCTCGGCCCCGGGCCGCTTCACGGCGCGCAAAAACGGCCCGATCGGTAGGGGCCTGCACAGGGTCATAAATAGCTTTTTCGTGGCCGAATCCGTCTCATAGCCCCGCTCCCACAGGCTCTTGGCCAGCACCACCCGGGAGGCGGCGAACTGCCACAGCCGCCCCGCCGCCGTGGGCGCGGCGTTATCCAGCGGAAACACATCTATGTAAATGCCCCGGTGGCTCCTCTCATCCTTGGGCCGATACTTCTCCAGGCAGGTGGTCCCGTTCTTGCGGAGCTTGGAAAAATGTAGGGGCCAGTGGGGGGAGAATTCCCGCTGGAGAAAATACTTTTCGCCCCAGCAGTCATCGTCCAGGGCCAGAAGCCGTTCGTAGTCCGGACGCAGGAGGGCCACATCCAAATCGTCGTCCCAGGGGATGAAGCCCCTGTGCCGGGCCGCCCCCAGGGCGGTGCCCGCAAAGAGGACATAGGGGATATTGTGGGCCGTGCAGACCCGGTCCAGCTCCCGAAGCAGCTCCAGCAGCACCGCCTGATGCTCTTGCAGCGCGGTCATAGGCTCCCCTCCCCGGAAAACAAATTCAAAATCTTTCCATAGGTTTTTTCCCGGTCAAATAAGTCCTCCGCCATTTGCCGGGCCCGCTCACCCATGGCCCGGCGCTCCCCGGGATGGTCCATAAGATAGGAAATCGCCTCCGCCACGGCGGCGGCATCCCCAGGCGGACAGCTCACGCCGCAGCGGTAGCGCGTGAGCAAGGCCCGATACTCCGGGGAGGACTGGGTACTGATGACCGGTCGCCCGGCGGCGGCATAGTCGGCGTGCTTATTGATGATGGACTGGGCCGCGCCGGGAACGATGGGATTGACGCAGACATCGCAGGCGCGCAGCAGGGCGCACAGCTCCGGGTAGGGCACCCGGCCATAGAACACCGCCTCCACCCCCAGCTCCTCCGCCCGGGCCTGAAAAGCCCCGCGCAGGGGCCCGTCGCCCAGGACCCAAAGGGTCACGGAGATACCTCGCCCTTTCAAAAGCGCCAGGGCCTCCAGAACGCAGGGGATATCGTAGCTATGGCCCAGGGTGCCGCCGTAGGCCAGAATGAATTTCTCCGGGTCCCGCCGGACCGGAGAAGCAGCCCAGCGGTCAAACCGGACCAGATCCGTGCCCAAATATACCGGCAGGCACGGCACGGGTCCGGGTCTGCAGCGGGCCGCCCGGCGGCAATAGGTCTCGGAAACGCCCACGATGATGTCGGCGCTTTTATAGATAGATTCCGCCCGCCGGACAAGGGGGCGCAGCAGAAAGCGGGCCGCCCCGGGCACCGCCAGGGAGAAGGCCTCCGGCCACAAGTCCTGCACATCGATGACAAAGGGAATTCGGTTTTTCTCGGCGTACCGGGCGGCGTAGAAGGCGCAGCTCAGGGACGGTACGGCGCAGTAAATCGCGTCGG
>ULQB01029411.1_pt1 | contig 12402 bp, 8 predicted proteins | sample 1954041 | NCBI WGS metagenome assembly ULQB01 (sample SAMEA4835644, study PRJEB28245) | human gut metagenome | biome: gut microbiome; material: fecal sample | place: Denmark | collected 2008 | reverse complement strand
TTCCTGCCGCAAAAGAAGGGACGCCAGACGATGCTGGAGCATCTCAAGACCGAGGAACGGACAATGATTTTCTATGAGTCGCCCTACCGTGTGCTCAAGACGCTGGAGCAGTTTGCCGAGGTCTTTGGCGAGGAGCGACGCGTGAGTTGCTGCCGCGAGATCTCCAAGGTCTATGAGGAGAGTGTCCGGGGCAGCCTGCGCGAGGTCATCGACCACTTCCGCGAGGTGGAACCGAAGGGCGAGTTTGTCATCGTCCTGGCGGGAGCGCCCAAGGTGAAGGAACATAAACGTGATCGAAAGAGAAAAGAAGAGACTAATAATCAAAATAGTACGAATTAAGCCAAAACAATTATGAAAAAGCTATTTTTTATTGCCGCCTGCGTGTTGTCGTTGGCCGCTTGCAATCAGGACAAGAAACCTGCTATTAGCCCGGAGCAGATCCAAAACGACTCGCTGCGTGCGATTATCACGGCTCGTGATAATGAGATCAATGATATGATGGGTACGCTGAACGAGATTCAGCAGGGCTTTGCCGAGATCAACGAGGCCGAAAACCGTGTGACGGTGGCGAAGGATGGCGAAGGTCGTGACAAGACGGCCGTGATCAAGGAGAACATCCAGTTTATCGCCCAGCGTATGCAGGAGAACCGCGATCTGATCAAGAAGTTGCAGGAGCAGCTCCGCACGACGGGCTTCAAGGGTGAGCAGATGCAGAAGGCCATCGAGTCCCTCAACGCTCAGCTTGTCGAGAAGGACAAGGAGCTTCGCGCGCTGCGTGCCGAACTCGAGAAGAAGAACATCCATATCAAGGAGCTCGACCAGACCATCTCTGGCTTGAATAGCGATGTGGCTGCTCTCCAGACCGACAAGCAGAACCTCCAGACCGACAAGCAGAACCTGCAGACAGAGAAGCAGAACCTGCAGAACGAGAGCAACAGAAAGACCGAGACCATCAATACGCAGGACAAGCAGCTCAATACCGCTTGGTTCGCCTTCGGTACGAAGAAGGAGCTGAAGCGTCAGAACGTCCTCGTCAAGGGCAAGGTCCTCCAGGGCTCATTCAATAAGAACTATTTCACCAAGATCGACATCCGCGAGACGCGCGAGCTGAAGCTCTACTCCAAGAACGCTAAAATCCTGACCTCTCATCCTACGTCCAGCTATAGCCTGACGAAGGACGCCTCTGGTCAGTATGTCCTCCGCATCAGCGATCCGGCTACGTTCTGGAGCACCAGCAAGTATCTGGTTGTCCAGGTGAAGTAGCCCTCGGACTTCTACCTGCGGCCCTCGGAATGGGCTTCCTCTCAGACGAGCGTTGGTCGTAGCTTACGGCCAACGCCCGTCGTAGCTTATGTCTGACCCTGGACATTACTTATGTCCGACGTTGGTCATAAGTTAAGGCAAATACGGGGCGATGCTTAGCCCTACTTCCCGAACGCATCCCGAAGGCATCCCGAAGGTGTGCGAACGGTAACGAGGCCGTCAGTTTACTTTTTGGAATACATTTTATACTGATTGTCATAGGAGTGCGGAACGTTTCGTGCTCCTATGGATTTTTGTTATAAGGATCTTATGCTGATAGTCCTTGTCGTCATAGTCTATTTCCTTGTCCTTTTGTTGTTTAGCCGGCTCACGGCAGGTAAGTCGGACAATGAGACTTTCTTTCGTGCGAATCGCCGTTCGCCTTGGTATATGGTAGCCTTTGGTATGGTCGGGGCTTCGATTTCGGGCATTTCCTTTGTCTCTGTCCCAGGTATGTCGCTCCAGTCGGGCATGACCTATTTGCAGATGTGTCTTGGCTTCATCTTGGGTTATTTTGCCATTGCCTTTGTCCTCCTCCCGGTTTATTATCGTTTGCATCTCACCACCATCTATACCTATCTGCGCGATCGGCTGGGCCAACGATCCTACAAGACGGGAGCCTCTTTCTTCCTCCTTTCCAAGATGACGGGTGCTGCCGGTCGTTTCTATGTGGTCTGTATCATCTTGCAGCGATTTGTTTTCAATGCCTATTCCATCCCGTTTCCTCTCACGGTAGTGGTCATGGTCGGACTGATCTGGCTCTACACGCGCAAGGGGGGCATCAAGACGTTGGTTTGGACTGATACCTTCCAGACGTTCTGTCTCCTCTCGGCCTTGGTGCTCATTATCTACCAGGTCATGGGCCATCTCCACTTCTCGCTGACAGATGCTTTCCAGGCGATCGTTTCAGATGAGAGAAGTCGCGTCTTCGTCTTTGACGATGTAGCCAATCGTCAATATTTTTGGAAGCAGTTTTTGAGTGGTATCTTTGTGGCTGTTGTCATGACAGGCTTAGATCAGGACATGATGCAGAAGAATCTCACCTGTCGCACCCTGCGCGAGGCCCAGAAGGATATGTGTACTTATGGCTTCGCTTTCGTCCCAGTCAATCTTCTGTTTCTTTGTTTAGGCATCTTGCTTGCGCAACTTGCGCAGCGTCAGGGTGTTGTCCTGCCTGAGGCTACCGACGACCTCCTCCCGATGTATGCTGCTACAGGCCAGTTGGGTGTTTCCGTAGTGATCTTTTTCACGATCGGAATTGTAGCAGCGAGCTTCTCCAGTGCCGATAGTGCCATGACGGCACTCACCACCAGTTGGTGTGTGGATATCATGGAGCGGCCCAAGGATGAGTCGCTCCGCCATCGTTCTCATGCGGTGGTGGCTTTGCTTTTTGTCCTGTTTATTTTACTCTTCCGTGTAGTCAATTCCACCAGCGTCATCGACGCCATCTACATCCTTTGTTCCTATACCTATGGTCCCTTGCTCGGCCTCTTTGCCTTTGGTTTATTTACAAAAAGAAAGACCAACGATCGCCAGGTTCCTTTCGTCGCCGTGGCAAGTCCGTTGGTCTGTTTCGTTGTCGATTATAGCTGTTCAAGCCTCTTCGACTATCATTTTGGCTATGAGCTATTGATGCTCAACGGTCTCCTCACCTTTTTTGGTCTGTGGCTCATCGGAGCTCGAAGCAAGGGGTAGGGGGATTTGGTCTTCATGCTCTTTCGTCACGTATCTTTGCCAGTAGGCAATGATGAGGGTGGTGAGTGGCAGGGCGATAATCAGTCCGAGAAATCCGAGGAGTGCACCCCATACCGATAGCGACAGGAGAAGGATGGCGGGGTTCAGTCCCATGGCCTTGCCCATCACCTTCGGCGTCACCACCATGTCGGTAATAATTTGCACGATGATGAAGACGGCGAGTGCGCTCAGGAAGATGGCCCAGAAGTTCTCACCCGTATCTGCCGCTTTCAGTATGGCCAAGAAGACCGTGGGGATGAGGGCGAAGGAATGGAGGTAGGGCACAAGGTCAAGGATGCCGATAAGGATTCCCAAACCGATCGCCATCGGAAATCCAATGATCGTAAATCCTATGCAGAACATGATTCCCATGCAGAGTGCCACCAGTCCTTGGCCGCGGATGTAGTTATTGAGTTCCCGCTCCACGTCGTTAGCCAATTCGTGCCAGAAGGGGCGCACCTTCTTGGGGAAGATTCTGATCCAGTTCTCCGTAAGAAACTCATAATCAAGGAGTATGAAGAACATATAGAGCAGCGTGATACAGCTCGCCACGATACTAATCACGATGCTGGCCGTTTGTCCCAACATGCTGAAAACCTTTGGCATCGTGGTCTTTACGGTCTCCGTGAAGTCTTTGCTACGGAAGAATGAGGCGATCGATTCCTTGTTTTGTGCTATCCAGTCGCGCACCATCTCGCCAATATTGTTGGTATGGGCTGCCTGCTGGATGTAGCGCGTGAAGATACTTCCTAGTTTGTCAAACTGCTCGATCATGGGCGGAATGATCAGATAGGTCACGCCGCCGATAATCGCTGTGACGAAGATAAGTGTGACGATGATGCTCAGAGCGCGGGTAGGCACATGCAACTTATATTGCACAAATTTTACGATAGGGTAGAGCAGGTAGGCCAAAAACCACGCGATGAAGAAGGGCAGCAGTACGCTGCTCAGTTCTTTCACAAACCAAAAGACAGCCAGTATGGCTGCAGCTACGAGTGCCCCGCGGATAAACCGGTCGAAAGTGATTTCTTTTCTCATTTGTTTTCCTCCTTTACATCTTCTTTGGCTTTTCGATAACATTCACGGCAAAGAGGCTCATATTCAGACTGTTCCCCCAGTAGAACCCGCTCGCTATTGTGAGTCAAGCGATGGCTCAAGTAGGCCAATGCCCCACATCTTACACAGATGGCGTGAACCTTGGTCACTTCGTCTGCTATGGCACAGAGGTCTGGTATCGGTCCGAATGGTACGCCGAGGTAGTCCATGTCGAGACCCGCCACGATCACACGGATGCCTTGGTTTGCCAGTTGGTCGCAGACCTTCGTAAGGCCCTTGTCGAAAAACTGAGCTTCGTCTATTCCTACCACGTCGAAATTCTGGGCGAGTTTTAGGATACTCTTCGGAGAACTGACGGGAGTAGAGGAGATGGAGTTGTGGTCATGACTCACCACGTCGGCTTCCGAGTAGCGGGTGTCAATCGAGGGTTTAAATATCACCACCTTTTGTTTGGCAAAGATGGCACGTTTCAGTCTGCGGATGAGTTCTTCCGTTTTACCGGAAAACATACTGCCGCAAACCACCTCAATCCTGCCTTGCTTTTTTCTCTCTCCTGTCGTATGGTATGTTGATGCCATGTTTTAAATGCCTGTTTTTGGAGCTTGCTTTTTGCCCGCTCTTTTTGCCGTTATGCAAAGGTACAAAGATTGTGTGAACGAGCAAAAGGAAATGCCTGCTTTTATTCCCTTTCTTGCGAGTATATATATAATGTACGCGCGTACATTTTTATTAGCTATTTATAATGCCATCATCTCCTTTCTTCTTCTCGTTCTTCTTTGTTTTCCTTTCTTTTCCACCTTGCTCATATTTTGCGAATTTGCGCCCAATCGTCCAGCTGCTCGCAAATTCGCAAATTATGAAGCCTTTAAAATTCCCCTTTCTGCCCTTGTGCAAACCTTTGTGCTTATTTTTTGGCTTTGTATTCTTCTGCTCTCTTTTGTTCCGTCTTCCCTTGTCGGTTGCTCGGACAGATCACAGCGTCTTTTCCAGCCTCGTTTCCTTGTTCTCAGTTGAGCACATTTCTTAGATAAGTTTAGCCAAAATCTCACCTCGAAATGTTAAAAATGGCCTAAGTTTGTCCGTATATTCGACTTTTTTAGGTGTGTCAGTTAATTTTTTTATTTCTTTCGTTCCAAATTCGGGATATAATGGCTATCTTTGTACTTGTGTATTGAAGTAATTCAAATTAATAACTAATATTTGGGGTTTATATGGGTAAAAGACTAGGCTTTGTTTTGGTCTGCTTGCTGTTCTCCATAGGAATAGCCGTAGCTCAGAACACTGTATCCGGAACCGTCTTGGGTGACGATGGTCTTCCAGTTATCGGTGCCACCGTTATGGTGAAAGGCACGAAGACTGGAATTGCCACCGACATTGACGGTAATTTTAGTATCAGTACAACGGAGGCTCATCCTCAGTTGGTCGTCTCCTACGTAGGTATGAAGACCTTGACCGTGAAAGGTGCCTCTAACATGAAAATCACTTTGGAAGCCGACGTTGACAGTCACCAGTTGGGTGAGGTCGTCGTTACCGGTATGCAGAAGATGGACAAGCGTCTGTTTACTGGTGCCGCGACGAAAGTCGACGCAGAGAAGGCTAAGCTCGACGGTGTCGCCGACATCTCTCGTTCATTGGAGGGTCGCGCAGCTGGTGTGAGTGTGCAGAACGTCTCTGGTACCTTTGGTACGGCACCGAAGATTCGTGTCCGTGGTGCTACTTCTATTTATGGTTCTTCCAAGCCGCTTTGGGTGGTCGATGGTGTCATCATGGAGGATGTGACTGAGGTCGATGCTGACGCTCTTTCCTCTGGTGATGCCGCTACGGTCATTTCCAATGCTATCGCTGGTCTCAACGCCGACGATATCGCCAGCTTCGACATCTTGAAGGACGGTTCGGCCACCTCTATCTACGGTGCCCGCGCTATGGCTGGTGTGATTGTCGTTACCACGAAGCGTGGTAAGGCTGGTAGCGCTCGTATTTCTTATACGGGTGAGTTCACCATGCGCTTGAAGCCGAACTACAACCAGTTCAACATCATGAACTCACAGGAGCAGATGTCTGTCTATCGTGAGATGATGAAGGGTGGTTTCTTCTCTTTCATGAACTCTTATCGCGCCAGCGCAAGCGGTGTCTTCGGTAAGATGTATCACCTTATGAATGAGTACGATGAGACCAATGGTCGCTTCGGTCTTGCCAACACGCAGGAGGCTATGAATGCTTACCTCCGCGAGGCTGAGTATCGCAATACGGACTGGTTCGATGAGTTGTTCTCCAACTCCATCCAGATGAACCACTCTATCAGTATGAGCTCTGGTACGGATAAGGCTCAGTACTATACTTCTTTCTCTTTCCTCGATGACCCGGGATGGACGAAGCGTAGCAACGTGCAGCGTTACACCGCCAACATCAATGCCAACTACAACATTAGCAAGAAGGTTTCTTTGAACATGATTGCTAATGCCAGCTACCGTAAGCAGCAGGCTCCGGGTACCGGCAACCAGTCCACCAACGCCGTGACGGGTGCTGTGTCTCGTGACTTCGATATCAACCCGTATTCTTACGCGTTGAACTCTTCTCGTACGCTAGATCCTAACGAGTACTACGTTCGCAACTACGCTCCGTTCAACATCAAGAACGAGCTTGACAATAACTACATGGACTACGACATCGTTGACCTGAAGTATCAGGCCGAGTTGAAGTACAAGCCCATCTCTAAGGTGGAAATCAGCGTGTTGGGTGCTTACAAGTTCTCTACCACGACGATGGATCACCGTATCAAGGAGAACTCTAACCAGGCTATGGCTTACCGTGCCATGGACGACGCTACCATGCGTGATGCCAACTCTTGGTTGTACCTCGACCCGGATGTGCCCAACAGCCTCCGTCAGACGGTTCTTCCCCGTGGTGGTTTCTTCCGTGAGACCAAGTATAAGATGAATAGCTGGGACTTCCGTGCCACTGCTTCTTACAACGATGTTTACAACGATCGCCACATCCTCAACCTCTATGGTGGTATGGAGGTCAACAACGTTGACCGTAGCTCTACCTACTTCAATGGTGTAGGTATGCAGTATGGCATGGGTATGCTCGGTAGCTACGACTACAAGTACTTCAAGCAGGCTTCTGAGGAGAACTCTATGTACTACTCTTTGAGCAATGGCTATAGCCGCGAGGCTTCTTTCTTCGCTACTGCTACTTACTCTTGGAAGGGTCGTTATACCTTCAACGTCACTGGTCGTTACGAGGGTAGCAACCGTCTGGGTAAGGCCCGCAGCGCTCGCTGGTTGCCGACCTGGAACGTTTCAGGTGCTTGGAACATCCATGAGGAGCCTTGGTTCGAAAAGCTTCGTCCCGCTCTCTCTCACGCTACGTTCAAGACTTCTTACTCTTTGACGGGTGATAAGCCTGCTATCACGAACGCAGAGTCTATCTTCCAGAGCTTCAACCCGTGGCGTCCGTTCAGCGCAGACAAGGAGTCTGGTATCGAGGTTTACTCTTTAGCCAACCCTGATTTGACTTATGAGAAGAAGCACGAGTTCAACCTCGGTCTCGACCTCGGTTTCCTCGACAACCGCTTGAATGTGGAGCTGGCTTACTATCTCCGTAACAACTACGACTTGATTGGTCCGAAGATCACCACGGGTGAGGGCGGTACCATCATGAAGTACGCCAACGTTGCCTCTATGCGCTCTTATGGTGAGGAGGTCACGATTTCTTCTCGCAATATCGTCACCAAGGACTTCCAGTGGAGCACCGACTTCATCTTCTCTCACACCAAGTCTAAGGTTACGGATCTGCAGTCTCAGAACCGCCTGATCAACATGATCGCTGGCACTGGTTTCACCTCTAAGGGCTATCCCTACCGTGCGCTCTTCTCTATGGACTTCCAGGGTCTTAACAACCATGGTATTCCTACGTTCATCAACCAGGATGGCAAACTCGTCACGAGCGATATCGACTTCCAGTCGTACAACCTCGACCACCTCATCTACGAGGGTCCGACGGATCCGACGTTCTCTGGTTCTTTGGGCAACACCTTCTCTTATAAAGGTCTGCACCTGAATGTGTTCATCACCTACGCAGCAGGCAACAAGGTTCGCCTCGATCCGGCTTTCAGCACGGGCTACTCTGACCTCACCGCCATGCCGAAGGAGTTCCAGAACCGTTGGGTTGTGCCTGGTGATGAGAACCACACCGACATCCCGGCTATCGCCGACTACCGTCAGCTCCAGAGCGACGCTTACCTCGGTTATGCCTACACGGCTTATAACTACTCACACAACCGTATCGCAAAGGGTGACTTCATCCGTATGAAGGAGATCTCCATTGCTTACGATGTTCCTCTGAGCTTGATCAAGCACATTGGTCTCTCTTCCATGAGCTTGAAGTTGCAGGGTACCAACCTCTTCCTTATCTACTCTGATAAGAAGTTGAACGGTCAGGATCCTGAGTTCATGAACTCTGGTGGTGTTGCCGTACCGATGGCACGTCAGTTCACCTTCACGGTTCGTCTTGGAATTTAAACATATCAGCAATCAAGAATATGAAGACAAAATATTTATTTTTAGGTCTTGCCGCTCTGTCGTTGGCATCTTGCGATGATTATCTTGACAAGTTGCCAGATGATCGTGCAACGCTCGACACGAAGGAGAAGATTACTCAGCTGCTCACCTCTGCCTATCCGGATCATCACATAGCGGTCTTGGCTGAGATCAGTTCTGATAATGTTGGCAATAATGGTAACTCCTATGGTGTGGACCAGCTTGTTGACGAGCTCTATCAGTTCAAGGATGTCAAATCTACGGCTGGTAATGACTGCCCGAACAGTGTTTGGAACGGTTATTATAGTTCTGTTGCTACGGCCAACGAGGCTATCAAGGCGATCAAGGAGTATGGCGATTCTGTCGCATTGGCTCCACAGTTGGCTGAGGCCAAGCTCTGCCGTGCCTACAGTATGATGCAGCTTGCCAGCGTCTTCTGTATGGCTTGGAACCCGGAGAAGGCCGACGAGTACCTCGGTTTGGCTTATCCGCTGGAACCGGAGAAGAGCGTCAACGATACCTATAAGCGTGGTACGCTTCGTCAGCTCTATGCCAACATCAACCGTGATATCGAGGAGGCTCTCCCTGCTGTCGATGATGCTATCTACTCTGTGCCTAAGTATCACTGGAACACTAAGGCTGCATACGCTTTCGCTGCTCGTTTCAACTTGTATTATATGAACTACGACAAGGCGATCAACTATGCTTCCCGTGCTTTGGGAACCGATGTGGCTTCACAGCTCTTCGACTTCCCCTCTATCATGCAATCTGGTGCTCGGGATATCTCCAACACCGTGATTCGTAGTGGGTTGAAGTCCAACTTCATGTTGATTACGGCCTACTCTTCTGGTGCCCGTTTCCTCAACTCGGGTGTTAGCTCTCGCTACGCTCACAACACTATTGTGGCTTCTTATGACACGTATTGGGCACGAGCTCCGTGGGGTCAGGGATCTTCTGACAATACGCTGTACTATTCTACGAAGATCTATGGTACTTCTGCTTGCGCAGCTTTCCCGACGATGTGGGAGCACTTCGAGGTGACGGACCGTATCAACCAGACGGGTTATCCTCACATCGTGGACCATGCGTTCACGGGTGATGAGACGCTCTTGGTTCGTGCCGAGGCTTATGCCCTGAAGAACGATACTGCCAACGCGCTGAAGGATATGAACATGTGGATGGTCAGCCACTGCAAAGAGAAGGAAGGTTCCACGATCCGTCCTACTCTGACGACGGCCGTGGTCGATACGTTCTTCACTAACATGGACTACCAGCCCGCAGTTCTCGATGGTCCTCGTGACTATTCTATCCGTAAGCAGTTGCACCCGCAGGGCTTTACCCTTCAGCAGTCTTATACCACTTCTTATGGTGTCGAGGTCAACACGCAGGAGAACCTGATTCTTCTCATTCTCCACATGCGTCGTCTGGATACGCTCTTCCAGGGTCTCCGCTTCTACGATCTGAAGCGCTATGGTATGGAATATACGCATGAGATCTCCGGAGGTGGAAGTATTACGTTCAAGGCCGGTGACTTGAGAGGTGCTATCCAGTTGCCTCAGGATGTCATTAGCGCTGGTCAGACAGCTAACCCCCGTTGAATTTAAATAGCATCTATCAATGAAAAGAATATATTTATTCGCCTCTCTCCTGCTTTGCAGCATGGGCTTCGTGCTCACTGGTTGCAGCGACGATGACTTGAGCTCTACGTCAGTTTTCGCAGGTGATACTATCAAGGCCAATGGTGAGTTTGACAAGTGGCTTACCAAGAACTATTTGGAGACGTACAACATCGACTTCCAGTATCGTTACAACGATAAGCTCACGGATCAGGTCTATAACGTCATTCCGGCCGATGTTGAAAAGTCCAAGGCACTGGCTATCCTCGTGAAGCACATGTGGCTCGACGCTTATTCTGAAGTCTTCGATTCCATCTATAAGCGCGAGGATCCCGCTACCTATTATGAGGGCAAGGGCCGCAACTTCCTTAAGAAGTACTGCCCGCGTCAGATGCAGCTCATCGGTTCCAACGAGTATAGTGCCAACCAATCTATCATTTTGGGTACTGCTGAGGGTGGTTTGAAGATTATGCTCTACGGTGTCAACCGTTTGGATATCGATAACCCCAGTATCAATGTTGAGAATCCTTATGCTGATCGTAGTGAGGTGCCCATCGACATGAACTACTGGTTCTTCCACACGATGCACCATGAGTTCTGCCACATCTTGACACAACAGAAGAACTACAGCACCGACTACCAGACCATCACCGGTGGATCTTACCACTCTCAGGACTGGGTCAACCTCAAGGATACGGCGGTGGCTAAGGAAGGTTTCGTAACCGCCTATGCTTCTTCTGAGTACAATGAGGACTTCGCCGAGATGTATGCCACGTATGTTACGATGACTCCGTCTGCATGGGATATGATTCTTGCAAAGGCTGGCCCCGAGGGTTCCGCCCTCCTGCAGACCAAGCTCGCTGCCGTTCGTGCTTACTTCAGCGAAAGCTGGAATATCGACATCGATGAGATGCGTGCTGTTTTGCTGCGACGCTCTTCGGAGGCAATTCGCTTGAATCTTCGTGATTTAAATCAGAATTAAAAGCAACGCTTAAGGTTATTTAGAAATGAGAAAGATTAGTTATTTATTCGCACTGCTGGTTTCATTCATAGCGTTCAACGCTTGTACCAGCGACGTGGACAATTATTTTCCTGAGAGTGCCCCTGAGCGTGCTTCTAAGACCGTAGCCGAGGTCAAGAAGACCCTCCAGGAAGCATCCAACGGATGGCGCATGGAGTACTATGGTGATGTCACCTATGGTGGCTACAATGTGCTCTGCAAGTTCCAGGGTGACTCGGTTCTGATTGCTTCTGAGAAGGCTGGTAAGAACCATGAGGCTGGTCTCGATGCTTCTGGCAACTTGATTACGGAGTCTTCATTGGCTCACTTCACTGTCAACCAGTCTATGGGTGTCGTTGTCTCTTTCGATACTTATAACAAACTGTTCCACTACTTTGCTGATCCGAAGAATGATGACTACGGTGAGGCTGGTACTGGTTTCGGTGGCGACTTCGAGTTCCGCGTGCTCAAGTGTACTTCCGACACGATCGTTCTTCAGGGTCTGAAGCATGGTGATCGCATCTACATGCTCCCGATGAAGGCTGATAAGGACTGGGCTACCTACCTTCAGGAGGTAGAGGATGTGAAGAAATTCATGGCTTCCAGCTCTTACACACTTCTCGCTGGAAATGATACCCTGGCTGAGGGTGCTCAGTATGGCGACTACCACAGTTTGATCTTCCAGTATCCCGATTCTACGGGTGAGGTGAAGCGCTTTGCTTACCCGTACATCGTTACTCCGGAGGGCTATAAGTTCTATCAGGAGGTTGAGATCGGTGGCAAGAAGTTCACCAATTTCTCCAAGGATTTCAACGATCCTACTGATGAGCGTTTCTACCCGCAGGGTGATACTAGTATCTGCCTTGAGACGGTTGTACCTCCTGTTGTCGATGCCTTCAAGAAGGGCCAGTGGTTCTTCGATGGCAGCAAGGTTGGTCCCTACGCTGAGGGTGCTTGGAACGACTTCATGGAAGCTATCAAGACGGCAGCCAACGGTAAGGAGGCTATTCTCTACTGGGCCATGATCGGTAATTACAATGGTAAGTTCGGTTTCCACGCTATGTTGAGCAGCGACTATCTCTATGTTGAGCTCACCCCTCGCGATCCGAATGAGGCTGGCGACGAGATGGCATTGCAGTTCAATCGTAATTCG
>ULQB01013940.1_pt1 | contig 12405 bp, 9 predicted proteins | sample 1954041 | NCBI WGS metagenome assembly ULQB01 (sample SAMEA4835644, study PRJEB28245) | human gut metagenome | biome: gut microbiome; material: fecal sample | place: Denmark | collected 2008 | reverse complement strand
ATATATTAATGTAGGGGATTTTAACCATCAGTTTGATGCGTATATCCTCAAATGTAGTAAAATGGAGATACATCATGAAAAAAGCAAAAAGAAGTATTACTACAACGATATGTGTTATTGTTGCATTAGGTGTGTTTTATCTGATCGCATGTGCATGTATCGGAAATAAAAAATTTTTCCCGAATACAAGCATTAACGGAATTGATGTCAGCAGTATGACAGTGGCACAGGCGGCAGAGGAAGTAAAAGAGCAGTTCCGGACGGAATACAGCAATGCATCCATTGACGTAACGGTTAAGGATAAGAAATACTGTATCGTGATTGAAGATGCACTTGATCTGGATGTTACGGATGCAGTAAAAAAGGCAAATGATGAGAAGCATTTCTTCCTTGCAAGAGGATGGAATTTTGTAGCTGCCCTGTTCGGAGATCAGGAGATTCAGGCAAAACCTTCATTGAAGGATAAGAAGCTGTTATATACGGCAGTTAAGCAGTCTGAGCTTAATAAGTTAGAAGGGCTTGAAGATAAGTATTATACGGTAGAAAAAGATAAGATTATCGTAACAAAGGGTAGAGGCGGTTATGTTGTAGATACCGATGCGCTGGTTGACCGGATGGCTGAGTTGATCACGGCCGGTAACTATGCAGAGTCGATCGAATGTCCGCTTACATATGGAGATGTAGATCTTGATCTGATCTATGATGAGGTCTATGTTGAACCCGCAGATGCTACACTTGATCCTGAAAATGATTATAGTGTAACAGATTCTGTAACCGGTGTCAGCTTTGATAAAGATGCAGCTGCAAAGAAATTAGAGGCAGCCAAGGATGGTGAAGAGGTCAGTATAGATCTGGTATATACAGAACCTGAATTGTCAAAGGAGACTTTACAGTCCTATCTGTTCCGTGATACCTTAAGTTCGTTCAGCACGAATGTTGGAGGGACAGAAGCGAGAAAGTCTAATGTTGCAAAGGCCGCTGAGAATTGTAATGGAACGATTCTTATGCCGGGTGAGCAGTTCTCGTTTAACAATGTTGTAGGACAGAGAACGATTGAAAATGGTTTCAGCGCAGCACCTTCTTATGTTAATGGTGAATCCGTGGATGAAGTTGGAGGAGGAATCTGTCAGGTATCGTCTACACTGTATGATGCATGTCTGTATGCGAATCTTCAGATCAACGAAAGACACTGTCATCCACATCCGTCTGCCTATGTAGATACAGGATTTGATGCAACAGTATCCTGGGGCGGTCCGGATTACAGATTTACAAATAACACCGATTATCCGATCAAGATCGTTTCATCTTATGGCGGTGGCGTTGTTACCTGTTCTATCTATGGAACAAAATTAAAAGGCTTTAAAGTGTCCTTATCAAGTGAAGTTGTAGCAACCTACGATTACGAGACAGAATACGAGGATGATGATACCTTAGAAGAAGGAGAAGAAAAAGTCTCTGTAACAGGTATCACCGGACTTAAGGTTCAGACCTATCGTACCGTATATGATGAAAATGGTGAGAAGATATCATCCGAACCGGAATCCGTCAGTGTCTATGACAAACGTAACAAAGTCATTCTTCGAGGAACAAAAGAGAAAGAGACAACTGAGGAGAAGAAAGATTCCGAAAAGAAAGACGATAAGAAATCGGATAAAAAGTCAGACAAAAAGTCAGATAAAAAAGATGATACAAAAACAGACAAGTCCGACGATAAGAAGACAGAGGATGCCACAGAGGCAGAGTAAAACTTACATATAAAAGAAAAATTATAAAGTAAATATATACGACAAAAAGAAGGCGTTTATCTTATGTAATGACCTTACGAGGATTTCGTTGTGAGATGCATAGTGCCAGTAAATACGGGTGCCTGTTTGAGCTCGAAGAGCGAGTTGGCACAGGAGTATTTACGAATCAGGCATATGCATCGAACAGAAACCGCAGTAAGACATTATATAAGACAAATGTCTTCTTTTTCTTTTGTTCTATACAATAGAGCTATTCATCATGCTCGATCGTCTTCACTTCCTGGTTTGTGTAAAGGTTTACATAGTGAGGACGAAGCTTCGAATAGATGATCTTCTGTTCACTGTACAGGCTGTAGTAGCCGGATAACATATAGCTGACACTGGCTCCGATAGCAAAGAGCAGAATGCCGCTTGCACCGAATAATTCAATACTGAGGACTAAAGATGCCAGTGGACAGTTTACAACGCCACAGAACAGGCATACAAGCCCCATAGCGGCTCCAAAGCCGGGATCAAGTCCGATCCAGCCACCTACGGTACAACCGACTGTAGCGCCGATAAAGAAAGAAGGAACGATCTCACCGCCACGGAAGCCACAGCCGATGGTAATACAGGTAAAGATCAGTTTGAGCAGGAAAGCTTCCGGTTTTGCTTCTCCATGAATTGCCTGCTCGATGATATTCATACCTGCTCCGTTGTAATCATTGGAACGAACTAATATAGTGAGCAGAACCACAAGGACACCACCAACGAAGATCCGTACATATTGATTTTTGAAAAATTTCTTAAAGGCTTTTCCTGTTGCCTGCATAGACAGGCAGAATAATATACTGACTATCGCAACGACAACTGCGAGGATAACAACACGAATACCGGTTGCCAGGGACATATCGGGAACCTGATTTAGTATAAAGTAAGTTGGAGTTATATGAAATTTTTCAGTGATCGCATATGCAATGGTTGCTGACAGGATACAAGGCACCAGAGCACTGTAGTAGAGAATACCGATACTGATAACCTCAACGCTGAATAAGGCAGCGGTGACCGGTGTTCCGAATAAAGCAGCAAATACAGCACTCATGCCACACAGCGTCATAATGTGCTTATCGTTATCATTCATTTTTACCAGTTTTCCGATTGACGCGCCGATGCTTCCGCCAATCTGCAAAGCAGCTCCTTCACGACCGGCGGATCCCCCGAAAAGATGAGTGATAGCGGTTGAGATAAATATTAACGGAGCCATTCGAAATGGAACATTATACTCTGAATTTCGGATTGAACCGATGACCAGATTTGTACCTTTGTCGTGCTTAAGTCCGCAGCTTCTGTATAAGAAGATGATGACCAGACCGGCAAGAGGCAGAAGATATATAATCCATGAATGACTGTCCCGATATTTTGTAACATATTCAACGCTGTAGTGGAAGGCTGTTCCGACAGCACCACAGGTTGTTCCGATTATAATAGAACATATTATCCATTTTATAAATGTTTTAATATATCGTTTTGTTCGATCAATACAGTTTAACCAATATTCTTTTGTAAAAAGCATAATTAACTCCATTTCAGATTTTCTTTTAAAATCTGCATACCGGATATCTGATCTTATATGCAGTCGATAATTTGCATCTGTTTAAGATTACTCCGAAATGAAGAATTTGTCCAGCGCATATTCTGCATGTATAAATTACCTGCAAATTACAAATGAATAAATATTATTACAATGTAAAAAGAAAGGATACACATAACATGAACAGGATGATAGGAAAACAGAGTGTTAGTTTTACGGATCCCCCATATATATTGGGAGAGGCATCTGTCTGCGGACCGAAAGAAGCAGACGGACCGCTTGCGGGATATTTTGATATCGTATCGGAAGATCCGACATTTGGAAAGGATTCATGGGAAGAAGGAGAGAGCGAGATGGTAAAGCAAGCAGTGGAGCTTGCGATCAAAAAGGCAGGTAAAGAGAAATCTGATATCCGTTATCTGTTCGCAGGAGATCTGCTGGGGCAGCTGATCGCGACAACCTTCGGTGTCAAGGATATGGATATACCGATCTTTGGTTTATATGGAGCCTGTTCGACCTGCGGTGAGGGTTTATCACTTGCGGCGATGACAGTTGCGGCAGGATATGCAGATTATGCTGTCTCGGCAACCTCCAGTCATTATGGAAGTGCGGAGAAACAGTTCCGGTTTCCACTGGAATACGGAAATCAGCGTCCGTTGTCCGCGACATGGACGGTAACCGGAAGCGGAGCATTTGTAATAGGAAGTAAAAAAGATGATGATGCACCTGTATCTGTCAGGATCAAAGGAGTTACGACAGGGAAGATCGTTGATTATGGTGTAAAAGATTCCTTTAATATGGGAGCATGTATGGCCCCTGCTGCGGCAGATTTGATCTATCAGAATCTACAGGATTTTGATGTGAAACCGACATATTATGATCGGATCATTACCGGCGATCTGGGAAAGATCGGTCGGAAAATTTTGATTGATCTGCTAAAAGATAATGGTGTAGATATCAGCAGACAGCATATGGATTGTGGAATTGAGATATTTGATAATGAAGAACAGGATACACATTCAGGCGGCTCGGGATGCGGCTGTTCGGCGATCACACTTGCAGGGTATATATTAAAACAGCTTCGTGAGGGTTCATGGAAAAGGGTACTTTTCGTGCCTACGGGAGCCCTTCTGTCTACGGTCAGTTACAACGAAGGTCAGAATATACCGGGTATTGCACATGGTGTAATAATAGAAAGGGAGTAGAGATAGTATATGGATTATATAAAAGCATTTATTATTGGTGGATTGATCTGTGTTCTGGTTCAGATCCTTATGGATAATACAAAGCTGTTGCCGGGACGCATAATGGTACTTCTTGTCTGTACGGGAGCGGTTCTCGGTGCGATAGGGGTGTATGAACCATTTTTAGAATTTGCAGGCTGTGGAGCATCCGTTCCCTTATCAGGATTTGGATATAACCTCTGGAAGGGAATCAAAGAAGCGGTAGATCAGGATGGATTCATAGGGCTGTTCCGGGGAGGCTTTAAAATGGCAGCAGTGGGAACCTCCGCTGCATTGATCTTTTCCTATATTGCCTCACTGATATTTAAACCAAAGATGACGAAATAGAATTAATCCACATAAAAGAAAGAACGCTGATGTTTATCCTATTATTACGCAAGACACTTTCGTTCTATCCTCGGTGTAACGGCACATAGGACAGCAAAATACGCTGTCGAAGTGCCGACACTCGGATAGGCTTGCTACATAACAGATAAACACCAGCGTTCTCTTTTATGTGTATTACTCTTATTCTCTATTACTCACCGTCCGAGCTTGTTTCAGGCTCTGCTGTAGGATTTGTAGTAGGTTCTGTAGTAGGCTCCGGTGTCGGAGGTTCCGTAGTAGGTTCTGTAGTAGGCTCCGGTGTCGGAGGTTCTGTGGTAGGTTCCTCTGTCGTAGGCTTGTCTTTCTTCTTGAAAACAGCCTTGATCGTATGATTTCCCTTTACCTTCGAGAATTTGTAAGAGGTTACAGCACCGACGGAGCTTCCATCTACGATTACATCTGAAATGGTATATCCCTTATCAGGTGTGATATAGAAGGTTGTTGATTTGCCCTTCTTAACGGTTGTTGTCGGTGAGATCGAACCGCCGCCTTCTGAAGATGAGGAGATCTTGTACTCTTTCTTATCTTCCTCTGTGGTATCCTCCGTTTCTTCTTCCTCAGGATGAAGTGGACATTTTTCCTTTAAAATATTCTGATCGTATTCGAAGTCGGCATCAAGGATCTCAATCTTGCCATCGTCATCAACTGTATAATAATAAGTGGTTGTTTCTTTACATGTGTTTGTTGCAGGCTTATGAGATTCATTACAGATCACAATCTTTTTATTACCACCACATTTCTTTTTTGGAACAGTTCCCTTTGCAAAATAATCTGTAACTGTATCGCAGCCTTCTACCGGAAGAAGACCGGTATCCTTACAAACGGTTGCACGAACAATTCCATCCGGCATTTCGAATGTCTTTGAAGTATCTAAGCCTTTGACTTCTGTAATTTCATCCATGATCTTACGCCACATATTCTTGTGATAGTTTCCTGCGGCAAAGTTTGTATTCACATCAAATCCTATCCAGATAGATGCGGTATAGTATGGAGTGTATCCACAGAACCATGCATCATAGTTACTGGAAGTTGTACCTGTCTTACCAGCGGTATAAAGGCCACATGAAAGGTTTGCGGCAGTACCGGTACCGATCGTTACTACATCATGCATTGCACTTGTTAATAACCATGCATTCTGAGGTGAAATAACTGCGGATTCCTCCGGCTTCCGGTTATCGATCAGCAGGTTCCCGTCATGGTCATATACTTCTGTATAGAAGACAGGCTTGATATAATTACCTTCATTTGCGATCGTAGCATATGCAGCTGTGATCTCAAGATTTGTGATACCATCTGTCAGACCGCCAAGAGCGAGAGACTGGTTGATATCAGATTCAATACCGCCACTTGAATTTGTACGGTTCTTTACAAGAGTTGTAAATCCAAGCTTTAACAGATACTCGTAGGCAAGCTCCGGTGTAACATCGGTGATCGTCTTAACAGCAAGAATATTCATGGAATTCTGAATAGCCTGTCGGATCGTGCTTGGACCACGGTAGCCACTGTACCAGTTCCTGACTTCGCCGCCATTTGTATAGGTGTATGGTTCATCTTTGTATACTGTTGCAAGGCTCATACCACATCCGTCCAGTGCAGGGAGGAAAGCGGCAACGACTTTGAATGTAGAACCGGGCTGTCTGGTTGCTTCGGTTGCACGGTTAAAGGAACGATCTTCTGTCTTTTCACCACGACCACCGACGATTGATTTTACCTGACCGGTTTCCTGATCCATCAATGTGAAGGAAATCTGTGGTTCAACAGTTACCTTATAGCTTTCGAGCTGTTCTTTGTATCCGGTCTCAGCAATCAGATGTGCTTTGTATTCATCAGCGGCAGCTCTTGCGTCATCCTCACTTGAGAAGATCAGATCGAAAGAAGACTGTCCTTTTTCTTCCTGGAACCATGTTACCATCATGTTCTGACTGTAGTTATACTGTTCACCATTGTCATCTACGAGAGTCAGTGCATAGGAGAGCTGGTAACTGTCAGTTGGATAGTTGTCCTCATCATTTAATACAGTATCACAGATATCCTGAATCTCTGTATCCTGACAGGTATGAACTTCCAGACCGCCGGAGTAGATCATACTGTCTGCTTCTGATTTGGAATATCCCATTGCCATGAAGTCATCTTCCAGCTGGTTAATTACTTCATCGATGTAATAGGAGTTTATCTTTGTCGGTGATGATTCCTTTATGGATGATACCTTTTTGATCTCAGCATATACATCATCGGCAATTGCTGTATCATAATCTGACTGGGAGATCATGTTCAGCTCTGACATTTTATCCAGAACCATCAGACGTCTTTTTGCATTTTCTTCCGGAAATACAACCGGATCAAATTTGCTTGGGTTCTGAGGGATTGCAGCGAGAACCGCACACTCGGAGATCGTCAGGTCTTTTAACTGTTTATTAAAATAATACTGGGATGCGGTTTCTACTCCGTATCGTCCCTGACCAAGGTAGATAGTATTCAGATAGTATTCAGCGATACTTTTCTTTGGCAGGACTTTTTCAATCTCAACAGCGAGATACTGTTCCTGAACCTTACGTTCGATCTTGTCAAACATGGTTTTCTCATCCAGACCGACATTGAAGATCTGGTTCTTGATCAGCTGCTGTGTCAATGTACTTGCACCCTGATCGAAGTCACCTGACTGAAGACCATGGGCAAATGCACGCATGATACCTTGAACGTCGATACCGTTATGTTCCCAGAACCGCTGATCCTCGATAGAGATAAACGCATTTACAAGATTCTCAGGGATATCGTCATAGTAAACATATTCACGATTAGCATCGAAGCTTGCAAGAACTTTGAGTTCCTTGCCGTCCTGATCGTACAGGGTTGTCTGATATCCTTTCGGGATCAGATCCTTTGCATTTACCTCCGGTGTATCATCCAGAATACCCTTTAGTGCACCGAAGCCGGCTCCGATACCAAGAACAATGATCGCCAGAAATAAGACAAGCATTGCCTTGAACAGAGAAACCGTCAGTTTCTTTTTATTTCGGGGTAGTTTAGAAACAAGAGCTTTCTGTTTCTTTTCCACGCCCTTTTTGCTAAAATCCATGGAAAATCCTCCTTAAATTAAGTTCGATCATAAATACAACTCATTATAGCAGAGATTTACATAATAATAAAGTATAAAATCATTTCTGAAATAAAATTAAGGCATTTTAAAAAACTGTGTGCTATACTTGTATTATATGTAAAAAATACGATATGAATAAGCATAAAAGTCAGAATAAAAAAGAAAGGAATACAGACACTATGTTTGAATCGATTGAAGATGCAGTTGCTACATGGAAAGAAGAATACTCATTTATTGAAGATGCAGTTGTAACCGGTTATGAGGGCGGCTATCCGATTGTGGATTTCACGATCGGTAAAGCCGCATGGAGCCTTGTAAAAGACAAGAGCAAATTTAAACGGATCGTCCGTTCTTCCGAGATGGAGGGAGGAATAGAGGTTGGTGTATCTACCTGTTTTAAGGATACGGCATTTGTAAAATGGAACCCACCGGTTATGACGATCTGCGGGTATCCTGAGGTAATAAACCGGATAATTAAAAAGATTATGTAAGATAATGTGGAACAGGCATTGCCCCGGTGAATAGAAATATTCATTCGGGGCATTTTATATACCAGAGCATACCGGCTGAAACTACGATTTTCTGCCGGAGAGAGAATAGACAGAAATGGGGAACGGCTATGGAACGAACGATTCGGACAGACCTTGCGATAGAATTACGAGAAGATATAAAAGATCGCGGAGAATTGGATGGAATACAGATTGCGACAAAGATCCACCGGCAGGGGATCAGGACAACGACGATCAATGTAACAAATGAGAAAGGGGCAGAGACACTTGGCAAGCCTCTTGGAACTTATATTACGATCGAATGTCCGGAGATCCGAGAATTTGATGAAACGATCCATGAGCCGTTGTGCCGTGAACTATCAAATAATCTTAAAAAATTACTGGGAGATGCAAGCTCCGTTCTGGTCGTAGGTCTCGGAAACCGTGAGGTGACACCGGATTCACTCGGTCCGCTGGTTGTTGATCATCTCTTTATAACCAGACATCTGGGAATCGAGAAGATCCCTGTATCGGGCAGACAGGAATATGATATATCGGCGATCTGTCCGGGCGTTATGGCACAGACAGGAATTGAAACGGTGGAGATCATAAAAGGAATCTGTGGGAATATCAAGGTAGATGCGGTTCTTGTAATTGATGCTCTTGCGGCCAGAAGCAGTAAGCGGTTGAACAAGACTGTGCAGCTTACGGATACCGGGATCAGTCCGGGCTCCGGCGTCGGAAATAACCGGATGGAGATCAACTCAGATAATATAAAAACAAAGGTCATCGCACTTGGAGTTCCGACAGTTATATCGGTTCCGTCTATCATCGATGATTCTCTTGATGAGATCGCCGATGCATTTGATCAGATACATGGGAAGAAGCTGGTGAAAGAATTGTCCGAGCAGCAGAGATATCAGATCGCATATCATCTGGTAGAACCGGAGCTTGCGGATATGTTTGTTACTCCAAAAAATATTGATGAACTGGTAAGACGAATCAGCTTCACAATATCCGAAGCAATAAATGGTATTATTTTCAGGAAGGACTCATATACTGATAAATAATAAAAAGTAATGAGTTTATCCGGAATGAGAAACTGTCAGACAAGATGTGAAAAAAGAAGAATGCGTTATTGTTTTTTTCTAGTCATAGCCTTTTTTACAATATGGTTTACAAAATGTGATGATGAGACAAAGACGGATATGCTGCGACAGCTTTTGACAGGAACGATATCGTCGGATCAGAAGCCGAATATACAGCAGGAGGGAAAGCAACATGAAGAAGCATCCTGTTTTTTAGAAGATTGTTTGCAGGAATATTGCCTTGCAGGTGCATTTGTGTCCTGTGCATCAGAACAGGAGACGGATATTGCAGAGACGGACATTCGGAAGGATCTATCGAAAAATGTCATGCGGGAGAACAGAGAAGCGACAGCATCGATAGCTGCGATGGCAGGATGTCGCAGTTATATGCAGGAAAAGCTTGCTGATTATGATTATATAAAAAATCACTTCTATGTGATCGACAGTACGACAAATGTATCCAGGGAAGAATTAAACGGGCAGGATCTTGCCTCTATGGATCTGACGATCAATACAGAGGATAAGAACTATAAGGTGCTGATCTATCATACACACGGAACGGAGAGCTTTAAAGATTCCGAGCCGGGCAAGGTTGAGGATACCGTGATCGGCGTTGGTGATTACCTGACGCAGCTTCTCGAAGAGAATTACGGGGTGGCAGTCTATCACGATACGACAGCCTACGATATGACCGGTGGGGAGCTGGATCGAAGCGCGGCATATGATTATGCAAGAGAGGGAGTTCAGAAGATTCTTACGGAATACCCGTCTATTGATGTCGTGATCGATATTCACAGAGACGGTGTAGCCGAGGATACATATCTGATCACGGAGATCGGGGAAAAAAAGACTGCGCAGGTTATGTTTTTAAACGGAGTGAGCCGATTAAATAAGAACGGAGACATATCATATCTGGCAAATCCATACAAAACAGAAAATCTTGCCTTCAGTCTGCAGATGTATCTGACGGCACAGGCAAATTATGAGTCCTTTGTAAGAAAGATATTTGTTAAGGGATATCGATATAATCTGGATCTGAAGCCCCGGTCGTTATTAGTAGAGGTCGGCAGCCAGACGAATACGGTAGAAGAGGCAAAAAATGCCATGGAACCGCTGTCTGCAATTCTTTACAAAGTATTGAGCGGAAAGTGAGATTGTGTTATGATAATGAACACGAAATTATTTGCCTGCAGAAATGCATGCTTAAAATAAAAAGAGAAAAGAAATTCAGATACCGGAGGAAAACAGGATGGCTCATATAGATCAGTCAAAGATACGAAACTTTTGCATTATAGCGCATATCGATCATGGTAAATCGACACTTGCGGACAGGATTATAGAAAAGACTGGCTTATTGACTGAACGTGAGATGCAGAATCAGGTGCTTGATAATATGGATCTGGAGCGGGAACGTGGAATCACGATCAAGGCACAGTGCGTTCGTACGATCTATAAAGCACAGGATGGAGAAGAATATATCTTCAATCTGATCGATACCCCGGGACATGTTGATTTTAATTATGAAGTATCAAGAAGTCTGGCTGCCTGCGAGGGTGCGATCCTGGTTGTGGATGCAGCACAGGGAATCGAGGCACAGACACTTGCAAATGTATATCTTGCGATCGATCACGATCTGGATGTTATGCCGGTTATCAATAAGATCGATCTTCCTTCGGCCGAACCGGAGCGTGTGGTAAATGAGATTGAAGATGTGATCGGAATCGAAGCGCAGGATGCTCCGAGAATTTCGGCAAAGAATGGTATCAATATCGATCAGGTCTTAGAGCAGATCGTTACGAAGATCCCGGCACCAGCAGGAGATCCGGAAAAACCGCTTCAGGCACTTATATTTGACAGTATTTATGATTCATATAAAGGTGTTATCATATTCTGCCGTTTATTCGACGGTGTGGTAAAACGTGGGACGTCCATCCGCATGATGGCAACCGGAGCTGTTGCAGAGGTAGTAGAAGTAGGAATCTTCGGGGCTGGCAGATTCGTTCCATGTGATGAATTATCGGCAGGAATGGTAGGCTATATCACTGCCAGCTTAAAGAATGTCAGAGATACTACAGTCGGTGATACCGTTACAGATAACGACAATCCATGCGCAGAGGCGCTTCCGGGATATAAGAAGGCACAGCCTATGGTCTACTGCGGACTTTATCCGGCAGATGGAGCCAAATACCCGGATCTTCGCGATGCATTGGAGAAGCTTCAGTTAAATGATGCGTCCTTAAGCTTTGAGCCGGAGACATCGATTGCACTTGGTTTCGGTTTCCGTTGCGGTTTCCTTGGACTTCTGCATCTGGAGATCATACAGGAGCGGTTGGAGCGCGAGTTCAATCTGGATCTTGTTACGACTGCGCCGGGCGTTGTTTACCGTGTGCATACAACGGATGGCAAGATGATCGAACTGACGAATCCGTCCAATCTGCCGGATCCGTCAAATATCGAATATATGGAAGAGCCGTTTGTATCCGCGGAGATCATGGTCACTACAGAATATGTAGGTGCGATCATGCAGCTCTGTCAGGAACGCCGTGGCGTATATCAGGGAATGGAATATATGGAAGAAACCAGAGCGCTGCTTCGGTATGACCTTCCGTTAAATGAGATCATCTATGATTTCTTTGATGCATTAAAATCAAGATCCAGAGGCTATGCGTCCTTTGACTATGAGATGAAGGGCTATGTGCGGAGCGAGCTTGTAAAACTTGATATCCTGATCAATAAAGAAGAGGTCGATGCGTTATCCTTCATTCTTCATCAGGATACTGCTTACGAACGCGGAAGAAAGATGTGCG